>JAEEGL014101887.1_pt1 | contig 42955 bp, 31 predicted proteins | sample 9134231 | NCBI WGS metagenome assembly JAEEGL01 (sample SAMN16246548, study PRJNA631951) | gut metagenome | biome: gut microbiome; feature: rumen; material: fiber-attached | host: Bos | place: Iran: Karaj | collected 2018-10 | reverse complement strand
CACCACTTCTCCCGGTCGTCCGCCAACTTCACGAACCGTTTTCGCGCGGCAAATTTACTCAAATCTATCAACAAAAACGACATCTTCTCCGAAAAAATTTCGTTCCGGTCGTCCTTCAGCATCACTTGCTGAACGAATTCCTCGCGACCCGCCAACTCCTTGATGCCGAAATCCACCAGGATGATCGATATCACCGTCGGGTAGTTGTACATCCGGTCACCGCGCTGGAGCGAACCGCTGATGAGGCGCGACGTGTACGCGATAAGCCTGTTCTTCAGGAACTCCTGCCTGGCCTGCTGCATCTCCACGATGATGTTGTCCCTGTTCTGGTCCGCGCAGAACACGTCGAACACCAAGCGCTTCTCCTTGTCGGTCAGACCGAGCTGCTCCGACTGGCGATAGCTGATGTCCGTCACCGGCCCGATGTAAGGCGGCAGGAAGGCGTTGAGGAAATGGATGAGGTTCTTCTTGTACTGCTCGGTGCCGAAGATGCGCTTGAAGCCGAAGTCCGTCAGCAGGTTGATGTTCTGGGGTTCTATATTCCTATTCATGACTTTTAGAGTTTATTGTTACCCTGCAAAGATACACCAACCCGAAGGCAAAATCAAGGTTTTTTTGAAATTATTTTATTGAAAATCAATATGATAACAACCTGCATATTCAAGGAAGAAAAGTGCAAATAACCCTCAAAAAGATGCAAAAGTGCAAAAAACGGAAAACCAGCACTCGCATCCGGACATGGCACGGCGGCCAAAAATTTCGGAGTTTTTCGAGGATAATGCCGCGAACGAGGGAAAGGGAACAAGGTGGCGGCATTCAACAAGTGGAGCATTCCATTCCCGACGTACCATAACATGATAGCTTGACTCCCTGTCAAATGGATGAGAAGAGAAAACAACCCCACGTTAAGTTATCGTATGAAACGAACACCGAACAAGGAGCAAAATTCTTCCCTACCCCATCACCGGCATGGCGGGAATCCACGCGCTGACATGCGCCATCCCGATACCCAGTGCCATATACAGTTTGTCCAACAGAATGTAAACCCCGGCACCCGCCAGATAACCCAACAAGGCATAGGGGGTGATGTGTTTCAGATACCATACGAAATCGATTTTCTCCATGCCCATCACGGCCACGCCGGCAGCGGAACCGATGATCAGCAGGCTGCCGCCCGTACCGGCACAATAGGAAAGATAAACCCACAAAGCATGGTCAATGGGGAAGTCGTACATACCCATCACTCCAGCCACCAAAGGCACGTTGTCAACGATAGAAGAAAGCACGCCGATAATCGTGTCAATAAGATAGAAATTGCCATTAAAAAGGGTATCCATACCAGCCGCCAACATGGAGAGATGTCCCGCGCTCTGCAGTCCAGCCACGGCCAACAAGATGCCGAGGAAGAACAGGATAGTGGGCAGGTCAATACGAGTGAGCACACCCGAGATGGTGAAATTCTGCATCTGCTTCTGGTTGGTCTTATGCAACACCTCCGTCACAATCCACAGGACAGAGAGACCCAGCATGATGCCCATGTATGGCTTCAGGTGGGTGAGGATTTTGAATACAGGCACAAAGACCAGAGCCAGAATACCCAAACAAAAGATCAGATTGCGTTGCCAAGTGGGGATGCAGTTCTCTTCCGTTTCCGTCTGACGCTGTGACGCGTCAATCTCTCCCTTCTCGAAGAAGGAGATCACGATCAGCGGGATTATCATGGAGACAAGGCTGGGGATGAAGGCATGAAGCATGACCGCGCCCGTGGAGACCTTGCCGGCCACCCACAGCATGATGGTCGTCACATCGCCTATGGGGCTCCACGCGCCACCCGCATTGGCCGCCAAGATGACCACGCCACCGAAAAACCAGCGGTCGTGCTTGTCGGGCAGCAACTTCCGCAACAGGGCCACCATGACAATAGCTGTGGTCAGGTTGTCCAGAATAGCAGAAAAGAAAAACGTGATGAATCCCAATATCCACAACAGTTTCACCTTGTTAGTGGTCTTGATGTGGTCGGTGATGATGCTGAAACCCTGATACGTGTCAATGAGTTCCACCACCGTCATAGCTCCCATCAAATAAAAGAGAATCTCGGCAATGTCGCCCAAATGCTCAATCAGCTCATGGGTCGTAATGAAGTCGATGAATGGGTGCGCAGAGGCAGGATGTTCCGCCTTGAAAGCCTCAAATCCGGCCCCGAAGTGCGTGACATCGAAGATGCCCTCGCCCGCGATGACATACAACACCCACATGGAAACACCCAGCAGCAGCGCGAAAGCCGCCTTGTTGATCTTCAACGGATGTTCCAGGGCTATGCAGAGATACCCTAACACAAACAGGATGATCATGATGTAGAAAATCGCCATAACTATGTAATTTTAAATTTGTTACAAATCTTGAATTATCCAACAAAAATCTTTTAGAACAAGCTCAATGAAATGCCCACCGACATCGGGCGGATCTTGGGCCCCTTGTTCTCAGTGAACAACGGCGTGACCTGGAAGGAGTAATAGACATCCACGAACTTCCAGCCAATACGGGTGTAAACATCCACACTGTATTTGAATTTGTTCCGTACATCCAGATTCTTGTACATCAGCGTGTCGCTCGGATTGACGGGGTCTTGACCTTTATATTTCTGGGAAACCTCGCAGACAAGGCCGGCGCGTGCCCCGATGGAGAACTTGAAACCATTCTCATGACGATAACGGAATTCCAACGGGATGTTGACGTTCAGATAGTTCATCTTCAGGAGTTTGTATTCCACATTCTCCGGTATCAGATAGTAGCGCATAATATCATCCTGCTTGTCGTACCGCAGCAGCGCGTTACTGTATTGGGTATAATAGGAAATGCCGACACCCAATCCGAAGGAGAGCGGCTTTTCCTTGATTTTGAAGTCCCACATGGCGGAGAAATTGAAGCCGGGGTCAAATTTAAGATGCTTCACTTCCTTGGGCATTCCCATCCAGAAGGTGTGGTAGATGTCCATAATCAAGCGGTCACGGAAGACAACCGGCTTTTTGTCGGCATCATCTTCCTTGCCCGTATAGGGAGTCTGCGGAGTTTGCGCCATCACTCCTGATACACAAAGGCATAACAACAGTGATAACGCCAATATTTTCTTTGCCATACGTTCAACAATTTTAAGCGGCAAAAATACAAAAAAAACTATTCTCCACCCATACCTTCATATTCATCGTCATCCGACATCTTCATCGGGCGGTTGCGGTAGTTGTTGAGCTTGTAAGTCAAGTTGACAGAGATGTTAAATCCCTGGTTTTCACGAAGACTATAGGAATAATAGCCGCTGGTGGCGTCAGCATTGGGCTCATACATTTCATCATACACGGCACAATTCTGCCAAGATGCAATTTGCGTCTGGCGGACAGCGGGGATGAAATAGAGCAGATTACGGATGTTCACACTCAACACCAGTGAATTGTCCAGAAAGCCCTTTTTCACGCCCAAGTTGAGGCGGTAGTTGGCGGAACGTCTCCCCTGCCCCACTCCGCGCAGACCCCAGCCCATACTGCCGGCCGTCAACTGCGAGGAACGGTAGCGGAAATCCAGCTGGATGTCGAAGTTCTTGCCCACCGTGAAGGTCTGGTTCACACCGGCATTCCAGGCCCAGTCGCGGGTCAGGTTCTCGTCCAACAAGCCCGACTGGTCGATGACATTGCGATAGAAACTGCCTGTCACGCTGACCTTATACACTTTTTTCACACGCTGGCTGAAATAGACTTCCAACCCGAAGTTCTGGCTCTTGTTGAGATTGGCGTAGGAGGTCAGCGTATAGACACGGTCCGCAATGGAGTCATGCAGTATTTCCGTATAACGGGTAATCAGGTTGGTGCGCCGGCGATAGAACGCCGTCAACGTGAGGGAGGTCTGCTTGTGGGTGAACATATAGCCCAGTTCCAAGGAGTTGGCAAATTCGGGTTCCAGAGCCGGATTACCCTGCTGCAAGTTCTCGCGGTCGGAATAGTCGATGAAGGGATTGAGCTGATGGATGCGCGGGCGCTGCACGCGGCGCGAGAAACTGGCCTGCAGCGAATGCTCCGGTGTTATCATATACTTCAAATGCACCGTCGGGAAAAAGAAGTTCTTGGCGAAATGATTGTAATTCACATACGTATAAACCAAATCGGAAGACTTCAGATCGGAGATGGTGTAGGAGACCTCTCCGCGCAGGCCCAACTGCATCTGCAATTTCTTCCAAAAAGTGTTGGAATAGATGAAATACAGCGCATTGATGAGTTCCGTATATTGGAAATTGTTACGCTGCAGGGAATCCTCCAACATATTGTTTTCTGTAGTACCCGAGAAGAGGGAGTAATCCTGCCCCACCCCACGATACGAGAACTTGTAGCCCGTCTCGATACGTCCGCCGTTGCCCACAGGCGTCACAAAGTCCACCTGCGCCGAAGCGTCACGATTAAGTTCCAGCGTTTGCGTGCGCTGGTACAGGTCGTCCATTCCTTCATGATGGTTCTGCGTCAGCATATCATTGTGATTACCGTTGCGCTGGGTAAAGTACAGGTCGGCGGTCAGCTCGCGACCCGCCGTGAGAAAGGTCTTCTTATAGTTCACCGACGCATCGTAACTGTTGAACCTGTTGCCATTGCTGCCGGTCTGGTCATAGCTCACCAGTGTGTCGCTGTTATGGGAGGTCAGCGACCACATATTGCTCGACCAATTCATACGACCGAAGTGACCACCAAAATTAAAGGTAATGGTATTGTATTTATTAATGAAATAGTCGAATGCCAAAGATACGTTGTGGAAACCGTTGCGGGAGCCCCCGTAGTTTTCCTGCTCCATACGGGTAATCTCGCGTTCCTCGCCCAAACCGAACCAAGAGTCGCGCCACAAGTTGCCAGCGTTGCGCCAACTGCCGCCACGATAGCCGTAACTCACGAAGAGATTAATCTTGCTGTAACGGAAGTTGAGGCTCAGGTTGCCGTTGTAGCCGCTAAGGTAGAAATGGTGTTTCCCGTCATAATGCAGCAAGGCCGTGCTGGCGCCAAGCGAGGCCATGCCGTTGAAACTGGTCTCGCGTCTCTTTTTCAGCACCACGTTGAGGATGCCAGCCATCCCGTCGGGCTCCAGGCGCGCCGAGGGGTTGGTGATGACCTCGATGCTCTCAATCATATCGGCGGGAATCTGGTCAAGCGTCAGGTTCGTGGCGTGTCCGTCCACCAGGATGGTGACGTTCTCGCTGCCGCGCAGGCTCACATTCCCGTCCACGTCAACCGACACCGAGGGAATCTCCTCCAAAACCTCCACGGCCGTCTGCCCAGTGGCGTTGATGCTGGACTCCACATTGAAGACCGTCTTGTCGAGGTTGGTCTGCAACATGTCGCGTTGCGCCCGGATGACCACCTCACCCAGCTCGGAGTTCTTGTCCGACATCTTGTATTTTTGGATTTTGTAAACCGAGTTGGCCTGGTTGATTTCAAAGGCCTGTGACACAGACTTCTGATATCCGACATACTGTATCTCCACAAAATATTTTCCAAAAGGGATATTATCCAGCAAGAATTTGCCGTCTGCATCGGTAATGCCATATTGCACAGTAGTTGAATCTTTTACTTTTTTCACATTCACCGAAGCGTATTGCAACGGAACACCACTGGCATCCACGATGCTCCCCATGACCACTCCACTGTTAGGGGATTGTTGTGGCGGACGTTGCATTTCGGGCTGCGCTGTCAGTACTCCACCCGCCACACACAGCATGAAAACAACAGAAAAAAGAGCTCTTATCAAGGTATTTTTCATCATAAAAACCTGATTGTTAAATAATTACGTTATTATTTTAAAAAGTGCAAATATACATCATATTTTTATATCTTTGTAGCCTAATTAACATTAAAAAAAATATTATGGAAGAAGAAGTATTAAATGTTTCGGAAGAAACACAAGTTCAGCCCTATACGGAAACAACGGGCGGCAGGTTCACCGAAGATGAACTCCAGCAGATGGACTACGCCAGAGCCTACCTGTACAGCATCAGCAAATGGATGAAATTCTTTTTTGTGCTGATGATCATCTGCATTGCCTTTATGGTGATCGGTGGTCTTTGTGCAATTATCACATCGCCCCTGATGGGAAGCCTGTCGGATGCCGGCATTGACATGCCCTTCTGGATTTTCGGGGTTCTATACCTTGCTTGTGCGGTGGTGTACATTTTCCCCGCCCTATACATGAAGCGTGCCGCCAATGCCGCCGACATAGCCATCCACAGCAACAGCAACGAGGCCGTCGTTGAGTTCCTGAAAAACAACAAGTCCTTATGGAAATTCTGTGGAATTTTAACCATCGTGATGCTGGGCATTTCCATCCTGATGATTCCAATTATGGTCATCATCATAGCAGCCGTTGCCTAAAGATTTGAGAAATCCTAAAACAGAAGCACACACTTTGAAAGAGGTGTGTGCTTTTTTTTACAAAATTCGTATTTTTGCGCCCTCAAAAAAACAACAACATTTTTATTTATATGCAGGATAAAAAAGACCAGAATATATTAGACGAAATCACCAACGATGAATACAAGTACGGGTTCACGTCGGATATTGATATAGAAGAGTTTCCCAAAGGCATCAACGAGGACATTATCCGCAGGATCTCCGCCCGCAAGAACGAGCCCGAATGGCTGCTGGAATTCCGCCTCAAAGCCTACCGTCACTGGACCACCCTCCCGGAACCCGAATGGGGGCACCTGGACTTCAAACGTCCGGATTACCAAGACATCACCTATCTGGCCATTCCCAAAAAGAAAAAACAGCTCGCCAGCATGGACGAGGTTGATCCCGAGCTCGTTGACACATTCAACAAGCTGGGCATCAATCTGGAAGAACAAAAGGTGCTGGCCGGCGTGGCCGTGGATGCTGTGATGGATTCCGTGTCGGTGAAGACCACCTTTTCGGAAACGCTGAAGAAGCAGGGCATCATCTTCTGCTCTTTCGGCGAGGCCATCCAGCAGTATCCCGACCTGGTGCGCCAATACCTCGGCTCGGTGGTTCCCTATACAGACAATTTCTACGCGGCGTTGAATTCCGCCGTGTTCAGCGAGGGTTCCTTCTGCTACATCCCCAAGGGCGTGCGCTGTCCAATAGAGTTATCCACCTATTTCCGTATCAACGCGGCCAAGACAGGCCAGTTCGAGCGCACGCTGCTCATCGCCGACGAGGGTGCGTACGTGAGCTACATGGAGGGCTGCACCGCCCCGCAACGTGATGAGAACCAGCTTCATGCAGCCGTCGTGGAACTGATTGCCATGAAGGATGCCGAGATCAAATACTCCACGGTGCAGAACTGGTATCCGGGCGACAAGGACGGCAACGGCGGCATTTACAACCTCGTCACCAAGCGCGGCCTGTGCAAGGGTGCCAACTCCAAGATCTCGTGGACACAGGTGGAGACCGGCTCCGCCATCACGTGGAAATACCCCGGCTGCGTGCTCAAGGGCGACAACTCCGTGGGCGAGTTCTACTCCGTGGCCGTGACCAACAACTTCCAGCAGGCCGACACGGGCACGAAAATGATCCATCTGGGGCGCAACACCCGCAGCCTGATTGTCTCCAAGGGCATCTCCGCAGGCCACAGCCAGAACAGCTACCGCGGTCTGGTGAAAGTGGGCAAAAACGCCGAAAACGCTCGCAACTTCTCCCAGTGCGACTCCCTGCTCATGGGCGACAAATGCGGTGCGCACACATGGCCCGACATCCAATGCGCCAACCAGTCGGCAATCCTGGAGCATGAGGCCACCACCTCCAAAATCTCCGACGACCAGCTCTTCTACTGCCAGCAACGCGGCATCGACAAGGAGACAGCCATCGGCCTCATTGTGAACGGATACGCCAAGGATGTGTTGAGCAAACTGCCGATGGAATTTGCCGTGGAGGCACAGAAACTGCTGAACATCAGTCTTTCCGGCAGCATCGGATAGTCTTTTTCAATATGAACAACATGGAAGAACAGACATTCTATGACGGAGTGGTGGTTCACGGGTTCCATAACGGCTCCGCCTTCGGCTTCCCAACCGCCAACCTGCAATTCCAAAACGCGCCGGACATTGACAAAGGAGTATATGCCGTACGTGTCTTCATCACCGACGGATTGTTTACAGGGATGCTTTATGTGGGCACACGTCCAACACTGAATCTCAATGAATTATCATACGAGATTAACATCTTCGGATTTCATGGGAATCTGTATGGACGAAAGTTGTCTTTCAATATTTTATCCAAAATAAGAGACGAAAAAACATTCGATGATGTGTCCGAGCTTGTCGAGCAACTGAAGCACGACCGTTTAGCAGTGGAGCATCTGACCGTCGAATCCGAGCATGACATTGTCGGGTAGTTGACGTTCGACATCCGCATAGAGGCCCATTTCATGCGAAACATGTGTAAGCACTGCCTGTTGGGGTTGCAACTGTTGGATAATATTCAATGCCTGTTCGAGATTGAAATGCGAATAATGTTCCTTGATTCTCAATGCATTAACAACCAGCACTGACAATCCTTTCAATTTAGCAAGTTCTGATTCAGAAATGAAGCTGGCATCCGTGATATAGGCGAAGTTTTTGATACGAAAGCCAATAATCGGGAGGGTGAGATGGCGCACGTGGATGGGTTGGACCTCCACATTCTTCACCTGGAAGACCTCGTCGCGTACATGGTGCAGGCAAAACGCAGGAGCACCCGGATAGGGATGGGCCTTGAACGCGTAGTCGAAATCCTTGCGGATGACGTTGGCCACCCGCTGGAGAGAAAAAATATCAATAGGCTGCTGCTGTTTGAAATAAATGGGCCGGATGTCATCCAAACCGGCCAGATGGTCTTTGTGTTCATGGGTGACAAGAATCGCATCCACACGGGTGATGTTGTTTCGCAAAAGCTGCATCCGCAAATCCGGACCCGTATCAATAAGAATATTTGTGTCGTCCACCTCCACAAAGGCGGAGGTTCGGAGACGCTGGTCGCGCGGATCCGCCGAATGGCAGACCGCACAGGGGCATCCCACCACGGGCACGCCCTGCGATGTTCCGGTTCCTAACAGTGTTATATGCATAAAAACGCGGCAAAAGTACGAAAATAACCGCAGATATTTGTGGTGAGAAATACTTTTTCGCCATCATTATTTGCTAATTAATTCGTATCTTTGCACACTTTTTAACGACCAACACCATCGCTTATGAAAAAGACTTTATTTTGGATCTTTCTCATTTTAACATTTTGTTTTTCAGCATATTCACAAGATACTGGAAAGACAAAGAACAAGAAAGGAAAGACGGAGCAGAATCAAACGGATACGCTTCGCGGAGTGCCGAGCCTGAGTGACAGCGCCTCGGACGTAAGTGAAGGGCAGGAGGACGACAGCGAAAGCGGCAGCAGCAATTTCGTGCCGGGTTTGCTTCATTCCTCGCAGGATGTGTTCACCAACAACACCGCCTACACCTTCAGCATCGCCTATTTCCGCACACGCGGGTACGACAACAAGTACCAGGATGTGTGTGTGAACGGTTTTGCCATGAACAGCCGGGTGACCGAGCGCGCCTCCTACTCCCAGTGGGGCGGTTTGAACCACATTTTCCGTTATCCGGAGAACATCCAGGGCATCAATCCGGCCTCTTTCGTGTTCGGTGACATCGGCGGAGCCACAAACTACAACCTTCGGGCCAGCAACTTCCGCCGTCAGGTGCGGGCCACCTACTCGCTGTCGAACCGCACCTACAGCAACCGTTTCATGCTGACAGGTTCCACCGGTGTGATGAAGAACGGCTGGTCGGTGGTGGGTTCCCTGTCCGCCCGTTTCGGTCATGCCTTGTCCTATGTGGAAGGAACCACCTACAACAGTTTCGCCGGTTTCTTCGCCGCAGAAAAGAAGTTCAACATGGAGCACGCCCTCAACCTCTCCGCCTTCGCCTCCTACACCTCGCGCGGCATGCAGTCCAACTCAGTGCAGGAAGCGTATGACCTTTTGCAAAACAACTACTACAACGCCAACTGGGGATGGTATCAGGGCAAGCAGCGGAACGCCCGCGTGCGTTCCGTGTGCGAACCGGTCGTGCTGCTCACGCACACGTACACGCCCCAAAACGGCAAGATACAGGTCAACACCACGCTGGCAAGCACCTTCGGACGCAACAACACCACCTCGCTGAACTGGTACGACGTGCCGGACCCGCGCCCCGACTACTATCGTAACCTGCCCTCTTATCAGATCGACAAAGGCGACACCTCTGGCTATTACAATAATATATTAAGCCTCTGGACCCAAAACGACCAATCCTATACTCAAGTCAACTGGGATAACATGTATGCGGTGAACCAACTGGCAGCCATCCAGGGCAAACGCGCCCAGTATATGTTGGAAAACCGCCGTTTCGACCACTTCCAACTGGGTGGGAGCAGCAATTTCAACGCCACCTTGAGCGAGCATATCAAACTGTTCGGCGGCGTGGACGTGCGCGGCATGAAACAGAAAAACTACAAGACCATCGCCGACCTGTTAGGCGGCTCCTACTGGTTAGATGTTGACAAATTCTCGGAAGGCGATTTCCCGGATGACTACAACATCCAGTACAACGACCTGCTCCACAAGGACGACACCTTGTACGAAGGCGATGTTTTCGGTTACAGCTATGACTACAAAATCTACACCCAACGGGTGTGGGCCACATCCCTGTTCACCTTCAACCATCTCAATTTCCACATCGGCGGCGAGCTGGGCGGCACGGAATTCTGCCGCGTGGGTCACATGCAGAACGGACGCTTCCAGAACGAATCCTACGGACAATCCGACTGGAAGGCCTTCTTGGAGGGAGCTGCCAAAGCCGGCATCACCTATAAGATCAACGGAAGAAATTATTTAGTGCTGAATGGCATGTTTGAATCCAAGGCGCCCAGCGTGCTTAACGCCTTCGTGGCGCCACGCATCCGCAACAAATATGTGGACAACCTCAAAAACGAGACCATCTACACAGCCGACCTCACCTACGTGCTCTCCTACCCTGCCATCAAGCTGCGTGCCACAGCCTACTTCACCCAGATACTCGACGCCACCCGCCTCATCAGTTTCTACCACGACGACTACGCCAGCATGGTCAACTACTCCATTTCCGGCATCGACCAGCGTCATTTAGGCTTTGAACTGGGCACCGAAATCAAGCTTGGCAGCATGTTCTCACTCATTCTGGCCGGCACTTGGGGCGACTACCGCTACTCCGACCGCGCCGAGGTGACCATGAACGCCGAGAACGGCACCGACTTCGAGGGCGACGTGGACCGTATCGTCTATTGGAAGAACTACCACGTGGCAGGCACCCCGCAGGTGGCCGCCACCGCCGGTCTGAAGTTCAACTACAATTACTGGTGGGTGAACATCAACGCCAACTATTTTGACAAGATATACTGCGACCTCAATCCCGAACGCCGCACCTCCACCGCACGCGGTTCGTTGGATGAGAACTCGGAACTCTACCACCAGGTGGCCGATCAGGAACGTCTGAAAGGCCAGTTCACCCTGGACGTTTCGGTGAGCAAATCATGGCGCGTGGCGCACAAGTACAACATCGGCTTCAATGCCAGTGTGACCAATCTCTTGAACAACAAGAATCTGGTGACAACCGCTTGGGAGCAGTACCGTTTCGACTACACCAACTACAACGTGAACAAGTTCGCCAACAAATACTATTACGCTTTCGGAACCACGTTCTACTTGGGTATCAATTTTTCATTTTAACAACCGAAAACCGCAGCCATTATGAAAAAAGCATATAAAATCAATCTCATAGTATTATGGGTCGCCTTATGCGGACTGTTCGCTTCGTGCAACTGGCAGCAGGATGTGGCCCCAATGCCGGCATATGACGGTGTGGCCAACACCACTATCGCGCAGTTGATAGCGATGCACACCATCGGAAGTCTGGATTCCTACGACCATCTGTCGGAAGATTCCGCCGACATCATCATCTCAGGCATCGTCACCTCCTCGGATGAAGAAGGCAACTGCTACAAATACATCAACATCGAGGATTCCACGGGAGGCATCCAAATCAAGATCAACAGCTCGACACTGTACAACAAATACCGTCTCGGACAAAGAGTATATGTCAAATGCAACGGCCTTGACCTTGGCGATTACCGCCGGCTCCCGCAGATAGGTGTCTGGGCAAACGGCAAAATGGAATCTATTCCTTCCAACAAAGCCTACCAGTACATTTTCGGCGACGGTCCCTGCCAGACGGTGGAGCCCTTCATGACGTTGACCTCAGTTCCGGCGAAAGCCTCCGAGCTTCCGGCTGAATACTTCAACCGTCTGGTGCGGTTGGAGGGAGCCACCTTTGCGGATGGTGGTCATTCCACCTATTCTGACGTGGCCGCTGCCACCTCGCACGACATCAACCTGGCCGGCGGAGGCAAAGTGGTGCTTCGCACCAGCAACTACGCCAAATTCCGCGCCGCGATACTTCCTGAAGGCACTGGCACGGTGGTCGGCATCCTGACCCGCTACAACGATGACATTCAGATGGTGATCCGCGATTTGAACGATGTGCAAGGCTTCGTGGCCCCGCCGCATCTTGAATCCATTTTCACGGTGAACTATCCGAACGCCTTCAACGAAGGATGGACCCAGACAGCCTCCGGCAGTGAGTGGAACGTGTTAACCAACACCAGTTTCAACGGGTTCTACATCACAGCCAACGGAGCCACCGACAGCTGGCTGATCTCGCCTGCCATCAACTTGTCGAATGTGCAGTCCCCCGTGCTCTCCTTCACACACCGCGCACCCTCGGGCGGCGACAACGCCATGATGAAACTCTATTATTCAACTGCCGGCAGCACTGACTGGATCGAGGTTCCCATGTCCGAGTTTTCCACTTCGGAATCGAATTTCACCTTCAACATTCCTGCGGATGCACAAAGCAGCCAGTTCCGCTTCGCCTATCGGTTTACCGGTAACAGCAAGTCCTGGTATATTAGTTCGATTGCCGTTTCGGCCCTTGTAACCAAATAATCACGATCATTATGAAAAGAACAATCATATTTGCATGTTATGCCGTCATGGCATTGTTATTTGTGACCTGCAACCGCTGGCAGGAACCCGAATTCCAGGTTCCCGTATATTCCGGCCCTGCCGCCAACCACACCATTGCCGACATCAAGGCCAAACACACCGTGATGGGCACAGGAGCGCAGGACTCCATCTGCCGCTGGGATGAACCCTTCATCGTGAAAGCGGTGGTGGTCAGCTCCGACCAAGGGGGCAACTGCTACAAATACATGACCATTCAGGATGAGACCGGCGGCATTGAAATCTCCATCGACCGTTCCAGCCTCTACAACGATTATCCTGTCGGGCAGACAATCTATCTGGACTGCCGGGGCCTCATCGTGGGCGATTATCATGGCAAACACCAGATCGGATGGAAATATGTCGGTTCGGTTGGACGCATCCATCCCAAAGCTCTTGACCACTACATCCACAAAGACGGAATGCCGGATCCAAGCCATCCTTTCGTGGCCAATCCCATTGAAGTGACAGGCAAAAAAGAATTGACGACGGAAAACGTCAACTGCCTTGTCCGCATTAATGGTTGTAAATTCAAAAGTTCCGACAACGGCAAGCCATTGGCCACCAATGACATGACCATGGACAGATCCGTGTTCATCAACGGGGATTCCGTGGTGGTGCGTACCTCCAACTACGCCAACTTCCGTTCCATCACGATAGATGCCTCAAAGAAATACTGTCTGTATGGAATCTTGTCTGTTTACACCTCCAGCGGAAAACAGATTTACCAGCTGACCCTCCGCACAAAAGACGACATCCAGTTCGCGCACACCACAGAGGATATCTTGATAAAAGACATTGCCTTGGACAACAATTGTTTCACCTCGGGTGGTTGGAGTATGTATCCTCAAAACAACGCCTGGAAGCCCCAGACGTATGAGGGATCACAATTCGTATATCATAATGCCACCTCCACGGAATGTGACGACTGGCTTATTTCCCCGCAAATCACACTCCCGAATCTCGACGGTGTAACGCTACGGGTGGATCAACAGAACACCATCACCAGCCAGCCTGATTATTACCAAGTCTATTACTCCACAACCTATCAAGGCGGTGAATTCAACGAAAGCGATTGGACTCCATTTAATCCCAACTTGAGTGATTTCCAATCCAATTTCTCTTTAAGTAATGCGATGGACATGAGTGTTGTTGGCAACAACTCATTCCGCATAGCCCTCCGCTACCACAAGTATGGTACAGCCAACGGATCTCTTTGGGCTATTCGCTCACTGAAGTTCTACCAACAGCAACAACAATAACAGGATTTTACAACTCCATAATCTAATATAACAGAACCATTATAATGGATATTAAACTCAATTCAATAGAAGAAGCATTAGAAGATTTCAAAGCGGGCAAGTTCGTCATCATGGTAGATGACGAGGATCGCGAAAACGAAGGTGATTTTATCATTGCGGCGGAGAAGATCACGCCGGAAAAAGTGAATTTCATGCTGCAATACGGTCGCGGGGTGCTGTGTGCCCCGTTGACCCAGCAACGCTGTGAGGAACTGAGCCTTGAGATGCAGGTGAACAGCAACACCTCGCTGCACGGCACACCCTTCACGGTGACAGTGGATTTGCTGGAGCACGGATGCACCACGGGCGTGTCAATGCACGACCGGGCCGCCACCATCAAGGCGCTGGCCGACCCGACGATGAGGCCTTCCAACTTCGGTCGTCCGGGGCATGTGAACCCCCTGCGGGCGCGTGATGGCGGCGTGCTGGTGCGCGCCGGGCACACGGAAGCCACTGTGGATATGGCTCGCCTCGCGGGCCTCAATCCCGTGGGCGCCCTCATCGAAATAATCAACCCCGATGGTACGATGGCCCGCCTACCCCAACTCATGGAAGTAGCGCACAAGTTCGACCTCAAAATCACAAGCATCGAGAAGCTCATCGCCTACCGTCTGCAAAGCGAGAAGCTGATCCGCAAGGAACAGGAAGTCAACCTTCCCACCCGCTGGGGCGACTTCAAGCTTATCGCCTACACCCAACTCAACAACGGCGCCACCCATCTGGTCCTCAAGAAGGGCGAATGGACGGACGGAGAACCCGTCATGGTGCGAGTTCACTCTTCCTGCGCCACGGGCGACATCTTCGGGTCGGCCAAGTGCGACTGCGGCGAGCAGCTGCACCGATCCATGGAGATGGTGGACAAAGAGGGCAAAGGCCTTGTGCTTTACATGAGCCAAGAGGGTCGTGGCATCGGTCTGGTGAACAAATTGCGCGCCTACCATCTTCAGGAACTCGGCCGCGACACCGTGGAAGCCAACCTAGAACTTGGATTCAAGGCTGACGAACGCGACTACGGCATCGGAGCGCAAATCCTGCGCGATCTCAATGCCACGCATGTCCGTCTGATCACGAACAATCCCGCCAAGCGGGTGGGCCTTACCGCCCACGGCATCGAAATCGTGGACACCATTCCCATTATCATCCAACCCAACAAGATCAACGAACGTTACCTGCGCACCAAGCAGGAAAAAATGGGACACGATCTTCATCTCAGTTAGGAAATCGGGCCATAGCAGTCTGGTGACAAAAGAAAAGAGGATGACCGTATGGTCATCCTCTTTTCTTCTCATCGAATTTTGTCCTTATTTCTTGATGAATTTCGTTGTCATCATATTCTTTCCATCCGACAGACGCAGGAAATAGGTGCCGGCGGAGAATCCCTGGACATCCATACGAACATGGTTATCTTCAACCGGTTGGCTGCACACCAGTTTGCCGTTCATGTCGTAGATGGCCACGCGCGTAACCTGATATTTGTCCGTGCGCAACGACACATTGAGCTGGTCGGTGACAGGATTGGGATAGATTACCAAATCATTTTCTGTAAGATATTGTGCGACACCCGTGCCTAGGTCCTCTCCCTTTCTTGGAATCAGGTAATATGAGCCGTGGGTGATCTTGTTGACACCAATCAGAGACACCGGCATGGTGGGGATGGGTGTTCCTGACAGACCAGCCACATTCCAGAAATGGATCCATACACAATTGGCAGACTGGCCATTCTGAGTGACCGTGTATTTTCCATTATTTTCAATGTCACCCGTTTCGGAGAAGGTAACATTATTCATTCGCAAGAGTTCGGCCTGGTGATTGTTCATGAAATTCACATCTTGGATGTCAGAGACAGAAACGACAAGGGGTTCGACAGGGTTGTACACACTAATTGCTTCTTCATGGTACGCTTCCGTGACAGAGAACTGCAACATACCATAATAACAAGTGAGTTTACCCATGATGCCGGAAATCTTGTCACCCGCATTATACGAAGACATCAGAATACCGTTATCATCAATGACAATGGCGCCAGTGGCATCCTGGATGAACGTCTGATGACGATAGCTCTCGTTAACACCGGTAACGATAACCTCACCGGTGAGTTTATACACCACATTGTCGAACAAAATGGAGTCAATATTGAACGTTCCGGGCCATTTGCTTCTCAGTTCGGCGATGGTGGCGCACTGATGATCATGGGAAACGCCGTATGAAAAAGTGGCAGTATCAGGAGACATCACATTGCCGGTGGTGTCAGCCACATTGCTGATAATCATCGTGTACATGTCGCCCGGCGTGAGCGGACTGGTCGTCAAGGTCACCGTAGTGCCTGTAAGGGAGGCAGAAGTAACCGTGATATTGTTGTCGATAATATAGTTGGCCACATTCTCTGCCGTGGCGGTGGAAACCAGTTCATTGAAGGTCACATTCACCGTCTGGGTGTCAGTGGCGGCAACGGAGGCAACCATCGGACCCCACACATCGGGACCGGCGTTGGCAGCAGCGATGAGCACGTTATCGATACGGAAGGAGCCGTTGTTGGCTGTTGCGCCATTATAGGTGCAACGCAGATAGACATTCGGCTGGTCGTTCAGAGCAGGTACCCCCGTGAAGTCCAAGGTCTGCAGTCTGTATGTTCCAACGGTATCGGGCGTAGTGGAGAAGTTAGGCAGCGTGGTAAAGTTGGTGCCATCGGTACTATAAGACCAGACCGTGCTATTGAAGCCCGTGCCGGAACGGCGGGAAGCCATGGTCATAACCACATTCTGATAACCGACCGTGGAGAAATGGAAAACGATGGATTTGCCATTCGCACTCTGGTTGATGGTGGCCAGATCCTTGTCAGAGCTCACACCATATTGCGCATTGATGGTGGAACCATTATTGGCTGTCAGCTCATCGGATGCCCAGGAGGAGGATCCATGTGTGCCATCCAAGTAGAGCCCTGCGGTACCAGCCTGCTCTCCATGGGTAGAGAGATATGAGTTCGGTGTGTTCGGGGAGGCTTGGTTACCCGTAAACGGGAAATAAGCCAAATTGGTCAATGTTTGCGCGAAAGCCCCAAAGGACATAACCATCGCAAGAACAAGAATAAAGATTTTTTTCATAGGGTTTTGATATTAATTATTAAGAATTGATTGTTAATTTTGGGACGGCAAAAATACGAAAAAGAAATTTCCCACACATAAAATGGTATAAAAAAAACAAGGCACGGATTCAAGGATTTTTTGTATCTTTGCCGCCTCAAAAAAAAGGGACACGGAAAGTTGGCCGAGTGGCTTAAGGCAGCGGTTTCGAAAACCGCCGTAGTGTCACAGCTACCGGGGGTTCGAATCCCTCACTTTCCGCAGCTGAGAACTTACAGGAGCATGCGACAGCGTGCTCCTGTTTTGTTTTGAGCGACTTCGTTGACAGCTTGCTGGCATAAGAAGGAGCGAAAAACAAAAGTCAGGCGCAACTTGGTTGCGCCTGGAAGTTCGAAGATGCAAGGACGCCCGCGGCAGCGCATGGGATCTGCAATCCCTCACTTTGAGCGACTTCGTTGACAGCTTGCTGGCATAAGAAGGAGCGAAAAACAAAAGTCAGGCGCAACTTGGTTGCGACTGGGAGTTCGAAGATGCAAGGACGCCCGCGGCAGCGCATGGGATCTATAAGTCCTCACTTTCCAAACTCTCTTTCAGAAATAAGGTATTCTAATCCATTATAATACCCTGCCCTTCGGGAAACCATTGAGGCTACGCCTCCTTTTCCTCTTCACTCGGCATAGTCAAAGATCACTTTGACTATGCACTCGTTCATTCGTCAAATCTAAAACAGAAGGGGAATTTTATATTTCCCTCCTCAATCGGGCGACCGGCAGGTTGAGCTGCTCGCGGTACTTGGCCACGGTGCGGCGGGCAATGTTGTAGCCTTTCTCCTTCAACATCCCACACAAGGCTTCGTCCGACAAAGGGTGACGCTTGTCTTCTTCCCGAATCAAATCACTGAGAATGCTTTTGATCTCCTTAGAGGAGATGTCGTCATCATTGACGGCCTCGGAGAACAAATGTTTCAACGGGATGATGCCGAAGTCCGTCTGCACATACTTGCTGTTGGAAACACGTGACACTGTGGAGACATCCACCCCAACCTCTTCGGCTATCGTCTTCAATATCATGGGTTTGAGCATCGTGTCATCGCCCGTCAGAAAATACTGCTTCTGATGCTGCATGATGGCGTACATGGTGTTGTAGAGAATCATCTCGCGCGTGGTGAGTGTGGCGATGAACTGGTTGCCGCGGTCCACGTAATCGCGCATGAACTTCTCCGCCTCCATGCGACGCTTCTCGCTCGTTTCCTTGGTAAGAAAACGGTACTCGTTGCTGAACTCCTTATTAATGCGAACTTTAGGCACATATTGGTTGTTCAATGTCAAGGTAAGCTGGCCGTTGTGACTGGTGATGAAGAAGTCAGGGGTGATCAAGTCCGCCGATTTCTCTAACGGGGTGGAGGCATCCGCCGGACGGGGGTCGAGGCGCTGGATGAGCATTACGGCCTCTTTCAGTTGTTCATCCGTCAAGGAGAGCGTCTGGGCGATTTTGTCGAAATGTTTCTTGGAAAACTCATCAAAACAGCGTTCCAAAATTGTCCGAGCAACCATCACAGTCTCCGTCTGTTCCGGATTCCGCCGCAATTGCAGAAGCAGACACTCGCGCAGATTGCGCGCACCAGTGCCTGCGGGATCCAGTTCCTGCACCACTTCTACCAGCACCTGCTCCACCTCCTCTTTGGATGTATATATATTATAATTGTACAACAACTCATCCGACAGACTTTTGAGGTCGGCCGTAAGATAACCGTCGGAGTCGAGGTTGCCGACAATATAATAGGCAATCTGGCTTTGGCGCTCTGTCAGCATCATCTCACCTAACTGCAGCTGCCACTGCTCCTGCATTGACTGGTGGAAGACACCGCTCGGGTCGCGTACTTTGTCCGGATCGGGCGCATTCATCCGCTGGATCCGGTTTTCGATTTCCCGTTCCGAAGGATAATCGTCCAAGTCATCGTCCCGGTAATAGTCCTCCTTGAAAATCTCATCCTCGGAAAGAGGCTCGTTTGTAAGCTCCAACGGATCCCCGTTTTCATCGTATTCGGGCATATTCTCTTCCACCGGCTCCACGTTGGGGTCTTCATCGTCGCGATAGGCCTCCAAGGCGGGATTCTCATCCACCTCCTTGAGGATTTCCTGCTCCAACGAGTTATACGGAAGCTCCACCAACTGCATCAGACGGATGGTCTGCTGTGTGGCTATCTGCCGTTGAACGGTTTTCTGCTCTTGTGTAAGGTTTACTGGCATAATACAAGAATTTGTAAGGGCGAACTTATCATTCGCCCTTACCACTAAAATTCAGCGTTTTGCGGGGTTCTCGGGAATGGAATCACATCGCGGATGTTGGTCATGCCTGTGACAAACAACAGCAGACGCTCGAAGCCCAATCCAAAGCCGGAGTGCGGTGCAGAACCGAACTTGCGGGTCTCGAAATACCACCAGTACTGTTCCTCCGTCATGCCTAACTCGTGCACTCGGTTGAGAAGCTTTTGATAATCCGCCTCACGTTCCGACCCGCCGATGATTTCGCCGATGGTCGGGAACAAGACGTCCATGGCGCGCACGGTCTTGCCGTCGTCGTTCTGCTTCATGTAGAAAGCCTTGATTTCCTTCGGATAATCGGTCAAAATAACCGGTTTCTTGAAGTGATTCTCCACAAGGTAGCGTTCGTGCTCGGATTGCAGATCAACACCCCACGACACCTTGTAGTCGAATTTCTTGTCGGCCTTGAGCAGGATCTCGATGGCGGAGGTGTAATCCAAGCGCACGAAATCCTCCTTCAGCACCGACTCCAGACGTTCGATCAGTCCTTTGTCGAACATGTCGTTCAGGAAGCGAAGGTCGTCCATGTTGTTGTCGAGGGCATAACGCACGAGGTACTTGATGAAATCCTCGGCGAGGTCCATGTTATCCTTGATATCATAGAAAGCCATTTCGGGCTCAATCATCCAGAACTCGGCGAGGTGGCGCGGCGTGTTACTGTTCTCAGCGCGGAACGTGGGCCCGAAGGTGTATATGTTGCCCAACGCAAGAGCGCCAAGCTCGCCTTCCAGCTGACCGGAGACCGTCAGGTTGGTGTGTTTGCCGAAGAAGTCCTTCTTGAAGTCCACCTTGCCATCCTCCGTGCGGGGCACGTTGTTCAGGTCAAAGGTGGTCACGTTGAACATCTCGCCGGCACCTTCGGCATCCGAAGCGGTGATCAGCGGGGTATGCAGGTAGAAGAAGCCTCTGTCGTTGAAATACTTGTGGATGGCAAAAGCCATGGCATGGCGCAGACGGAGCACGCAACCGAAGTAGTTCGTGCGCGGACGCAGGTGTGCAATCTCACGCAAAAACTCCATCGAGTGACCTTTTTTCTGCAACGGATACACTTCCGGGTCGGCAGTGCCGTAAAGCTCAATCGTGTCAGCCTGCACCTCCACGGTCTGGCCCTTGCCCTGCGATTCCACCAACGTGCCTTCCACATGGATGCACGAGCCTGTTGTGATTTTCTTCATCAGCTCTTCGTCAAACTTGGCAGGTTCCGCCACAATTTGCAAATTAGAAACAATGGAGCCGTCGTTCAACGCGATGAAGGCCACATTGCTGTTTCCACGTTTGGTGCGCACCCAACCCTTCACACTGACAGGCTTGCCAATACCTATCACTTCCGGGTTTTTGAGAATGTCTTTAATTCTGATTTTTTGCATAATCTATTTATAATGAGTCGAATATTGAATGAGTCGAATATTGATTATATCGAATAAAATCCCGTATTAGAAGCTATAGCCGATACCCAGACCAACGACCTCTTTGAACTGCACACGGGCGGCAGGATACTTGCTGCTGTAACCAGGTCCAAGACCGTTCCAATTCTTGCCCGGAATCATCACTCTGTCATAATACTTCAATGAAGTCATCAAACTGACACTGAACACTTTGAGGAAGCTGTATGTAATAGCCACATCCCAATCCACATCGAAGTTGCCGAATTTCTGACCATTCTCTTTGTCATGGATTCTGGCCGTATAAGGCGTGAACAATGTGATGGTGGAGATGATTTTGAGGTCTTTCACCAACGTGTAATTGATACCGCCGTTGATACGGAGACCCATGTTCAGCATCACGGGCTTGTAGGTGCCGTCCTCGCGTTGGGAGAGACCATAGTTCGGACGAAGACTCTCCTCTTTACACGTGGTCATACGACCGGCAATCGGATACACACCAACGGTGAAGATGTCGTTGGGACGATACTCGATACCAAGGGCAAGGTCGGTGTAGGATGGAGACAACCACTTGGAAATCAACTCCTTGTTGCCTTCTTCATCGTTGGCATACGTCCAACCCGAACGATACTGGGACTTGAAACTTCCCAGAAGAGTGAGATAAAACTGCGGGTGCATCTGGAAACCGCCCTTCGTGGTGAAATTGATCTTGTCGTTGGCTTTTCTCCATCTCGGATTCAACGCGGATGAATAGGTTTCACCTAATTCCGTATCGAGGTTGCTATCCCACGTCCATTTGTTTTTCTTGAAAGAAAGGGTAAGGTTGGCATAGACGAATCCCGTCACATTGTTGTCGCCACCGGCAGCCCAGTTGAAGAGGGCGGTCTGAGAGGCGTTCAGGCCCACCATGCCAGTGAATTTCCAGTGTTTGGCACTGTCCACTGTAGCCGCCTTGACCGTGGTCTTCACAGCCTGTTCGGCAGCCGTTTTGTCATCGACCTGCGCGCTGACAAAAGAGTATGTCATCGCACAAAGCAACAAGAGTAAAAATTCCTTTTTCATAATCGTTGTTTTAATTTTTTATTAATTAATCTATTATTCTTAAAATTAATGATTTAACTTATGATAGGTTCTCCACCAGCGGTCCGAGATCCGGTCCTCGCATGCGAGGTCATAATCCCGTTTCGAGCAGGGCAGATAATAGCTGCGTGTCACATTCTTGTCCTTGCTGATAATCGGCACCAGCACCCACCAGCGTCCGGTCTTGCGGCTGCAGTAGAAAACCATCTCATCCAAAGCGCCGGACACGGCAATGCTGTATTGCCGGTAGGCCTCCTTGTCACGGAAACGGTCATCCTGCTGGCGGTTCAGAAACCCCTCCACAAAATACCATATTATATGGCTGATCAACTGGGATGTCTGGTTGCCGTAATCCATCGTGGGGTCATATTCATAAATGCCGAAAGAGGTGAGTTTGTCGCTCACGCCGGCGTATTTGGCTATCTGACAGATCTCTTCTCCGTAAAATCCATTAGCCGAGTTGTGCGGGCATCCCGGCGCATCGGGCCGACGTACCGCAGAGATGTCGATGGTCACCATGTCGGCATTGCGCACGATGGGCTCTACCTCCTCCAAATCCTTGCGCATGGTGCCCACGCGGTAAGTCTCAAAGAAGAGGTCCTCCATCATCTTCAGATCCGCAGGGCTGTTCATATAGACCTGATAGCCGATATTCGCGTAATTGAGCAGATAATTCGGCTGTTGGAGAATCATTTTGTTCAGATAGGCATCCGAACGGATAGGTTGCGTCTCATTGCCAAGGTCGAAGGTGGAATCCACCGACACAAGGTTCACCACCTTTTCAATTTTCTCATACGCACGATAATTGGCAAAAGCAAGATCGTTGCTACCTCCCAGAATTATGGGCAACACACTGTTTTCCAGCAAATAAGCGATAATATCAGCCAGCACCGCGTATGTATCCTCCACAGTCTCCCCTACCACCAGGTTGCCCAAATCCACAATGCGCACATCCGATTTCCACCGGTATAACTGGTAGAACTGCCGACGGATCTCATCCGGAGCCATCGCACAAGACTCGTTCCGATAGCTGTTGCGGGCTTCCGGCACACCTATGATGGCCAGCTGGGCCTCCTGGATATTGATGGGTTCTTCCGGATTGTAGAACAGAACCCGCGACAATAGCTGCTGGTCGGAAACGATGTCCCGCTCAACGCCGCCCAATGTCGCATCCACCGCCTTGAAATAGAGTGAGAGGTCCATAGTTAGCTCTTTTTGCGGATGATACGTTTCTTGGCCGTGGGGGTAGTATTGCGAATGATTTCCAAACAATCCTGATAGGTCATATTCTCCGCAGCCATGCCTTTGGGAATCTTGAAATTGTCAGTGCCATTGGTGATGTATGCCCCGTAGCGACCGTTCATCACTTTAATATTATCATCCTCTTCAAAGGAGCGTAACACGTTCTTGGTTTGTGCGTTCTGCAGGAAATCAATGGCGGACTCCTCGGTCAGGCTGCTGAGGTCCATGCCTTTGCCCAACGTGATGTTCTTGCCATCATATTTCAGATAAGGGCCGTAACGTCCGGCAGCGGCCATAATCTCCTTACCGTTGTAATGTCCGATCAGACGGGGCGCCCGGTCGGCATCCTTTTTTTGTTTCTCTTCCAGAATCTGAATGCAACGCTCCAGAGAGATGGAAATCGGGTCTTCATCCTTGGGGATGGACACGAACGTGTCTTCGTAACGCACATACGGGCCGAAACGTCCGGCACCCACCGTGACTTCATGGCCATTCCACTCACCCACCGTGCGGGGCAGTTTAAACAGTTCCATTGCCTCTTCCAGCGTGATGGTCTCGATGAACTGGTTGGGACGGAGGCGTGCATAACGGGGTTTCTCATCCGCGTAATTCTCCCCTATCTGGACCATGGGACCGTATTTGCCCAATTTGGCGAACACCTTGGCATTGCTGACCGGATCGTAGCCGAGCAACCGCTCGCCACTGGCCTTGGCGGAATAGTTCAAGGCATGGTCCACCGAATCGTGGAAGCCGCCGTAAAAATGCTGCAACATACTCTGCCATTGTTCTTTGCCTTCAGCTATATCATCAAATTTCTTCTCCACATCGGCAGTAAATCCGTAATCCATGATATCTTGGAAATTCTCCTGCAGATAATCGTTCACCACAATGCCCACGTCCGTGGGGATGATTTTCTCCTTCTCATAACCGTATTTCTCCGTGCGTTCCTCCTCTTTCAGGGTACCGTTCTTCAGGACAAGGCAATCGTATTTGCGTTCCTTGCCCGGACGGGTGGCCTTCTGCACATAACCCCTCTTCTGTATCGTAGTGATGATAGTGGCGTATGTGGAGGGACGGCCAATGCCCAATTCCTCCAGTTTCTTCACCAGTGTAGCCTCGGTATAGCGTGCGGGCGGCTGGGCGAAACGCTGGGTGGCTGTGATGCTCTTCGACAAAAGGTTCTCATCCTGTTGCACCACAGGCAGCAGTCCCTTGACCTCTTCACTCTCCTCATCCTTGGATTCGGTATATACTTTAAGGAAGCCTGGGAAGAGGATCACTTCCCCGTTGGCCACGAATTTCTCCGACCGGTTCGACACCGGAATCGTGATGCTGGTCTTTTCGGTTTTCGCATCGCTCATCTGAGAGGCGATGGTGCGCTTCCAAATCAATTCATAGAGATGCTTCACGAAAGTGTCGCCCGGAACTGTCTGTCGCGACATGTCCGTGGGACGGATAGCCTCGTGGGCCTCTTGCGCGCCCTTGGTCTTGGTCACAAAATTGTGCAGGTGCGAGTATTCCGCGCCGTACAGTTCCGTGATCACATCCTTGGCCGTCGCGAGGGCGAAGGCCGACAGGTTCACGGAGTCGGTACGCATATAGGTGATGTAACCGGCCTCATAGAGTTGCTGGGCCACCACCATCGTCTTGCTGACGGAGAATCCTAATTTCCGGGCGGCCTCCTGTTGGAGCGTTGAAGTGGTGAACGGAGGGGCGGGACTTTTCTTGCCGGGGGACTTTTCAATGGCCGCCACTTTGAACGTGGCGTTCTTACAATCCTCCAGAAACTTCATGGCCTCCTCGCGGGTGTTGAACTTCTTGTTCAGCTCCGTGGAGAGTTCAACCTGACGGTCGCGCTCCGAGACAAAGGCACCCTCCACTTTGTAGGAGAAGGTGCTGTTGAAGCGTTCGATTTCGTGTTCACGCTCCACAATCAGCTTCACGGCCACCGACTGCACACGTCCGGCAGACAGTTGGGGTTTCACCTTGCGCCACAAGACGGGCGACAGTTCGAAGCCCACCAGACGGTCCAACACACGGCGCGCCTGCTGGGCGTTCACCAGATCAATGTTCAGATCCCGCGGGTTGGCCAACGCGTTCTCGATGGCTCCCTTCGTAATCTCATGGAAAACGATTCTCCTTACTTTGGACGGATCCATTTTAGTGACTTGCATCAGGTGCCAGGAGATAGCCTCACCCTCGCGGTCGTCATCCGTCGCCAGCCATATCACATCAGCCTCCTGCGCCTTCTTCTTGATGTCGCTAATCAGGGCCTTCTTGTCATCCAAAATGATGTATTTGGGTTCGAAACCTTTGGCCACATCAATACCGATGTCCTTCTGCGGCAGATCACAAACATGCCCTTTGCTCGAAATCACCGTAAAATCCTTACCGATGAACTTCTGAATGGTCTTGGCCTTTGCCGGAGACTCAACGATAATCAGATTCTTGCTCATATAATTGTATTTTTTATTTATTCATTAATTTTGAGACGCGCGGCGCGTCTTTACATTCCCACACATAATGATAGCCTAACAATTCGTCCACATCGTTCCATCGGCCTTCCGTGATGAGTTTGCGGATCTTGGCCGAATGAACGGCCACATCATGGCACATCATCTCCGGCAGTTCCACCACATGCACCCCACGCTCTTTGCAAAGGTTCTCAATGGCTTCCCTTCCGCCGGCACGTTTATGGCCCAAAGCATGGTTGGGGCCCATCACCAACGCGGACACCCGGAGTTTACCAATCATATATTGGTCAATAAAATCCGAATACGACAGTTGGGAAAAGGCTTGGGTGAACGGGACGATCAACACAGCATCAACTCCTTGTTTTCCAATCAATTCAATATTCTTTTCTAAACTATTGATATTAAAGAAATCCGAATTCGGGCGAAGTACCTGCTGGGGATGCGGGTCAAAGGTAACCACCACACTGTCGCCACCCGTCCGATGCGCATATTCGCACAGATAACGCAGTACCCGGCAATGACCCAGATGGACACCATCGAAGGAACCGATGGCGGCCACCGGCGCATTCAGGCCGGCATCTTCGTCAAAACCCCGGATCACTCTCATACACTATCTCAGTTTAGCACCCACTTCCCGCTCGTACGCGGACACCAATTTGGACATAACTTTGTTGATCTCCTCATCCGTCAGTGTCTTATCGGCATGTTGAAGCACAAAACTCAACGCATAGGATTTCTTGCCGGCCTCCACCTTATCGCCCTCGTACACGTCAAACAACGAAATGCGCTTCACCAATTTGGAACCGTACTTGTATCCGATCGACTCCAACATCTCATACGTCACTTCGCGGTTGACCACCAAGGCCAGGTCGCGGCGAACGGCGGGATGAGTGGCTATCGGCTGATAGTTAACCTTACGATCTTCCACCATGCGTACGAGAGCCGGGTAATTGAACTCCGCATAATACACTGGGATCTTCAGTCCGAAAGCCTTCAGCACGGAAGCATTCAGAAGACCAATGGTTACAATTTCTTCTTCTCCAACCATATAGGAAAGATGGTCGGCAAACATCCGCGAAGGAGTGTCCACAAGACGCTGCAACCGGTTTGTCGGGAAGTTTATTTTTTCCAAGACATTGTCCACCATGTTCCTCAAATAGAAAAGGTCTAAGTCCTGCGCCTTACGGTTCCAGGTGTCTTCCGAATCCTTGCCCGTCACACAAAGTACAAAATGCGGTTCTTCCTGATAGCGGGTCACCACATCATCGCCCTTGTTTGTTTCCGTATTGAGTTTATAAATCTTTCCGAACTCGAAAAGCCGCAAATTGGCTTGGCGGTTGTTGACGTTGCGCTCCACATTCTCCAGCACGCCGAAAAGGAGCGTCTGCCGCATGGCGTTCAGTTCCGTGCTCAGCGGATTGAGCAGGCGCACGGTCTCTTCAGCTCGGAGAAAATCACACTTCTCAGCATATTCAGCTTTAGTGAGCGAATTATTCATCACTTCATAGAAACCATTATCTGACAAATAGTTAGAAATAGCTACTTGAAGTTGATATGCAGAATCCTGTGCAGCCTTATTACTGAGCCTGTACGTCAGGATGTCCGGAATCTCAATATTGTTATAACCATAAATACGGAGAATCTCCTCAATCAAATCAATCGGTCGCGTCACATCCGCCTTGTTCAGCGGAACGGTCACCATCAGTTGATCCTCACCGGAAGTATGCACTTCCATGCCCAACATGAGGAGGATTTTGGAAACCGTCTGTTTGTCAATGACTTTTCCGGCAACTTTATTCACATCCTCATAGAAAAGGGTGATTTGGGCCGGATCAATCTTTTTGGGATAATAGTCCATCACTTCGGAGATGGGGGATGCGCCCGTCAGTTCCATAACCAGTTCGGCGGCCCGCAGGATGGCGTAAACTGTGATGCTCGGGTCGCAGCCACGCTCATAACGGAAAGACGCATCCGTCTTCAAGCCGTGCCGTTTCGCGGTTTTCCGGATGGAGACGGGGTTGAAGTAGGCACTCTCGAGGAACAGACGTGTGGTGTTTTCGGTGATGCCGGAATGCAGACCACCATAAACGCCGGCAATGCACATGCCCTCTTCGGCGTTGCAAATCATCAGGTCCTCCGAATGGAGTTTCACCTCATTACCATCTAATGTAACGAAAGGCGTACCTTCCGGCAAGTTTTTCACAATCACCTTGTTGCCCTTAATCTTGTCGGCATCGAAGGCGTGCATGGGCTGACCCAGCTCCAGCATGATGAACTGCGTGATGTCCACCACATTGTTGATGGGGCGGATGCCCACGGATTTCAGTTTTGTCTGAAGCCATTCGGGAGAGGGCCCCACCTTCACATTATCGAAAAGCAATCCCGTATAACGGGGACAGTCGCGGGTGTTCTCCACGGCGATGTCCACGCGGAACGTCACATTGGCGATGGGTTTCACCATCGGGGCGTTGGGGAGAATGAGCGGGGAACAGGGACGGTTGTCCTGCATCAGGGCCGCGTAAAGGTCGCGGGCCACCCCGACATGCGAGATAGCGTCGCAACGGTTGGGGGTGAGACCGATTTCGAAAATGGTGTCCGACTCGATATGGAAGTATTGCGCGGCGGGAGTGCCGGGCACTGCCTCTTCCGGCAATACCATGATGCCGTCGTGTGAGGTGCCGAGCCCGATTTCATCCTCGGCGCAAATCATGCCTTCGGAAGGCTCGCCGCGGAGCTTGGACTTTTTGATCACAAAGGATTCATCACCCTGATAGAGCGTGGTGCCGATGGTGGCGACCACCACTTTCTGGCCAGCGGCCACATTGGGCGCGCCACACACGATATGGAGCGGTTCCTCCGCCCCTACATTGACCGTGGTCACATGCAGATGGTCGGAATTGGGATGTTCCTCGCAGGTGAGAACCTCACCGATCACCAGGCCACGAAGCCCACCGCGAACGGTTTCAAACAACTCCATACCTTCCACTTCCAGTCCGCAGTTGGTCAGATAGGCGGAAGCCTCTTCCGGAGAGACATCAAATTTCAGCAAGTCTTTCAACCATTTATAAGAAATCTTCATACTAGTATATTATTGATTTTTAGTAAAATACAAAACACACCCCTTAAAAATAAGGAGCGTGCAAATATAATATATATATAAATATTGTAGAATAAAGCGAAAAAAAAAACTTACGGTACAGGATCATAGCCGCTTCCGCCCCAAGGATTGCAGGAAAGGATTCGCTTCAGCGTAAGCCAGCCGCCTTTGAGAGGGCCATGTTTCCGAATGGCTTCTATGCCGTAATTGGAGCAGGTGGGTGTATAACGACAGGAGCGCCCAATCAATGGGGAAAGCGTGCATTGGTAGAGCTTGATCAGTGCAATCATAAGAGCACTGACACCTTTCGAGATGGCATTGAGCAAACGCCTCATAACACATTGGTTTTACAAGCCTTGCAAATCTGTTCCAATAGCTGTCCCACTACTCTGCTCACCGTTTCCTGATCGGCAATCGAGTTGTCCTGATACATCCAGCACATACGCACAGGGGCGGGCACAGAATCCAGGACATGCTTCTGGAGACGGTATGCCTCGCGCATCAGCCGTTTAAGGCGGTTGCGGTCCACTGCGTTATGGAAACGTCGTTTGGGCACAATGATGGCGACCTGGTGGCAAGCGTCCGGCTCCGCAGGATAGGGACGGTAATAGCAACGTATAGGACTGGCCCATACGGAGACATGCTCGTCCAACACCTCACGGATGACCAACGGGGATTTGATACGTTCGCGGGATGGAAGGGTTGCGTTATCTTCTACGTGTGGCATTTTCTTTCAGGAAAGCGTCCAACGCATCGGTGATGGACGGATGGCTTGGCGTGGGAGCCACCACCTGGGCCGTCCAACCGGCATCCTCCAATTCGTTGATCACAGCCGTGCCGAGGGCGGCAAAAGCCACATCGCCCTGCTGGAAATCCGGGAAATTGGCCTTCAGCGACTTCACCCCGTTGGGGCTGAACATGACAATCATGTCATATTTGGCGATGTCCACCTCCTTGGCCAAGTCCGCGGGCGACGTGGAAAACACCACCGCCTGGTCGTGGCGAATGGAGTGTTCGTCCAAAAAGTCCAGCAGATTCTGGGATGTACCGTCCTGGCCGCAGGGAATGAGCATATTCAACTCCTTGTTTTTCAAAAGGATCTCATGGAAACTGGAGGGATGACTGTCCTTGGCGGCGAAAATCTTGCGCTTGCGATATTGGATGTACTTTTGCAAGTAAAAAGCCACTGCTTCCGTTGTGCAGAAATACTTCATGGACTCCGGCATGGTGATGCGCATGTCCTTACATAACTCGAAGAAATGGTCAATCGTGTTCTTGCTGGAGAAAATGACGGCCTGGTGCTCCAAAATGTTCACCTTCGTCTTACGGAACTCCACAGCATCCACCCCTTCAATCTTGAAAAACTTGTAAAAATCGATGTTAATGCTATATTTGCGCTTCAGGTCCGCATACGGCGACTTCTCAAAGTCAGCGGGAGCATTTTGGGAAATTAAGATGTTCTTGACTCGCATTTCTAATCCGTTTCAAATAAGAATCTATTCCTTATATTTTTTTGAATATCAATACATTAAAATCAATTTACCCAATATAATGCAGGGTAAGATTTCAAGTGTGCAAAAATAGACAAAAAATTGAAACAAATTTATCTTTTGCGGATTTATTTTCATCAATTTATACAGATACAGTCCCAAATCCATCAAAAAAACCGGTATATATGCGTATAAAACAGCAAATTGGCCCGTAAACTGCGCCAGTATGAGAAACGGGAACAGGACAAGGCTCACATTGGTGAGGAAGATGAACTTGTACAGGTACATCGCGTTGTACTCTTTCGGGTGATCGAAGAGAGATGTGTAAATGTTGTTGACCAGCATTTTCAGGAAGAAGAGAGCCAGGAGCGCCGTGAAAATCATCCCGTAGAGGCCGATATAGGAGAAAGCCTCCACCAGCTTCGGGGCAAAACGCTCCACACAGAGCAGCACCCCGAACGAAAGCGTCATCAGGTCGAAAAGGAGGGTGAAGATGGCCACCCGCTCATGCATGATCCTCCCCTCGCGCAGCAACTGCGTATAGAAGCGCTGGGAGTACAACGCACGCAATGTCAGATACAGTTTGTTGCGGAACGAGGTCAGAAGCAGGGTAAGCAGCAGCAGCAGGGCACACAAAATAATGACCGACCAATTGTTAGGCCGGCCAATGAGGGTATTCTCAAACAGAAGTTCCGTATATGTATTATTGGTAAACAACTGTTATATGACTATTTGATTAACAACTTCTTCGTCACCACCATACGACCGTCGCTTTCCAAGCCGTACAGATAAACGCCGGAAGAGAAGGATGAGACATTCACGATGGAGCGGCCCTCCGGACTGACCGGAGCGCGGAACACCTCCTTGCCAGCCAAGTTGCGGATCACCACATAGCTGTCATTCAAAGCAGCTGCATTATAGGATATCTTCACCGAGGAGACCGCCGGATTTGGATAGGCGTTCAAAACCGACGCGGACACACCCGACTGGATGCCGGCAGGCTGCGTATAGCGGACATAAAACGCCGTCGCATCACCCGCATTATCCGAATTCTGGAAAACATAACGGTAGATGGACTGGCCCGCCGACGGGGATGTGTAGATCAGATGCAGGGCGTGTTCATCGGAATCCGACACACTGTCGCCCGCATGAAACAGGAATTCCGGCGACTGGAACTCGCAGCAGGAGGTGGACACACAGAACGTGGCCAAGGCCCCCGGAAGCTCGGAGACGACCTCTTTGCGGACAAAAAACATACTATCGGCCGCACTGGCACTGACATTCACATAACCCAGATACGCATTGGTTTGCTCCCCCTGCTCCACATCCATAATATCTATCGTGTCGTTCATGTTCAACGTACGCCCTTCATATATCACCCGCACCGACTGAGCCGAAGCAGAAATCACGAACATTGCGGCAAAAAATACAAATAGTTTTTTCATTTCCTTATAAATTTTATCACGTTGCAAAAATAAAAAATAAATCTAACACTCCACACCGTTTTGTGATGTTTTCACATTATTATTTTTCATCTGGCTGAAGAGCACGCCCGCCGCCACCACCACAATACCGACAAATTTCCGCATGGTGAACATTTCCAGCCCCAGCAGTGAAGCGACAAGAATCGTGACAATCGGGATCGCATTGGTGAACACGGAGAGTTTGGTGATGGATATCTGTTTGGCCGCGTACGAATACAGCATGTACGCACCCGCCGAGCAGAAGACGGCCAGGCACACCAGATTAAAGATGGAGGATGTGCTCCACTGGATGCCGCTCCAAAACCGGATGTCGAACACGCACACCAGCGGCAAGTACAACGGGATGGCCATCAGATTCTGGTAGGTGGTCACCGTGACGGGACCGTAATTCTTGAGCAGACGCACCAACAGGACGCTATAGCCGCCCGCCGAGAAGAGGGCGATGAGCAGCAGTGAAAAACCTTTCCAGCTGAATGACAACGCGTTGGAAGGGTTGAAGGTCATCAGGCTGATGCCGAAGATGGAAATCAGTGTGCCGGCCAGCAGCCGCCAACTCAAAGGCTCGCGCTCGCAGAAGTACATCGTCACCGACACCACAATCGGAATCAAGGCGATCATCACCGAGGCGAAGGAGGCATCCACATACTTCAATCCGAAATCCTCCCCGATGAAGTAGAGGAACGGTTCGAAGATGGCTAACAACAGGAACAGCCGCCCGTCGCCACTCCGGATTTTCTCCAATTTTCCCCGCAATTTGAAAAACGTCACAAAGATGGCCGAGGCGATCACCAAACGGAACAAGACAATGGTGCAGACCGGGAAATCAGCGTTGAGCAGCTGTTTGGTCCACACGAAACTCACTCCCCAAAAGAGCATGGAGAACATGATGGCGATGTATCCTAAGAGGGTGTTGTTATTCTTCATTTTTCCGGCTGCAAAAATCGAAAAAAAAACAATTCCTACAATATTGTTTGTTTTCATTCGTTAAGTGGATAAAAAAATCGCTTATGAGACCATTGCCTACCCTATTCGCCATAGCACTGACAATCATCATATTACTCACATCCTGCAAGCCCAACGACCTGACTCCCGCCTATCTTCAGATTGACTACTACGATGTGAATTACAATCCCGAGACGGGTATTTCGCCCTTGGATGTCAGCACTTACAACGAGACTCACGGCGAAAATTACGATTCTGAGCAGCTGCGCGCGCTGATGCAGCACACCTTCACCCACGTCAATGTGTACGCCAACAGCAAGAATCTAGGCTGTTGGAAACTGCCCTGCAGGATCCCCGTACTCCATGTACCCGACAACGACTCATCCAACATCATCATTCTTCCGGCATATCCCCTGAACGGCATGACCAACACCATCACCGGATATCCATTTTTCAACGTTTTGAGAAAAAACATGATGCTTAAACGAGGCGAGACATGCAAGGTGGCCGACTATCCCTTGAAGTTCGTTTACAACAACGTGACACGGATTCCATTCATGGAGACGTTCACCAACAGTTCACCCTTCACGGCATCGGACACGGCGAACAGCACGCACACATTCCAGCCCACCCAGGTGGATGGGCTTTCCGTAGGTGAGATAATACTTCAGGGCGAAGACCACTTCGATGTTCACACATCTGCAATCACACTGCCCATAGGCAACTATTACATATATTTGGAAATGACCTACCGGGTGGACAACAACATGGAAATCGGCATGAAGATATCCACAGCCAATTCCAGCAACACGGTACACCAAGTCGGAGGTGTCTATTCCACAAACGGAGAATGGAAGACAGTCTGCTTCCGGTTAGGCGGCATCATCAACGACTATCACAACACCAACTCCAATGTCACAAATGCGACCCTTTTGCTCACCGGCATCGGAAAGAAAGGCGAACGCACCCGTTTTGACATCGACGACATCAAAATCATATACTCACCTCGCGCCTAACACACCATCATGAACAAGAAACGACTGACCGCCCTTTACCTTGCCTGCGACATCCTGGCCGCCATCTTGACATGGGTGTTGTTTTATATCTACAGGAAACACGTCGGGGAGGGTCTGGACCTCAAACAGGTTTTCCAGGCAGCCATGAACGACACGAAATTCTTCTGGGGCATTTTACTATACCCTGTTTTCTGGGTTGTGATTCACGCCTTTTTCGGCTATTATAATAAGGTATATCGGAAATCCCGTCTGAACGAGCTGGGCATCACCTTCGGGGTTACGCTTTTCGGGACCCTTGTCTTCTTCTTTGCCTTCATCCTGGACGACGTGGTGACCACCCCTGGCGACTACATCCGCTATATGCTCTTCCTGTTCGCATTCCAGTTCGTGCTCACCTACATACCCCGTTTGTGCATCACGACGACCGTCAACCGGAAGATCCACAAGGGCTTGATCGGTTTCAACACCATCATCATCGGATCGGACGCCATCGCCGTGGAGACCTACGACACAGTCATCGAGCAAAGCCCGCGATCCGGCACCTCGCTCATTGGCTATATCAAAGTGCAGCCGGATGCAGATGACGAGATGAAGGACAAGCTCCCCTGTCTGGGCACAATTGAAGACCTCAAACGACTCATTGAAGAACAACATATTGAAGAGCTGATCATTGCTCTCAACAACGGGAAACGGAAATACATCGAGCAGATTGTGACGCTGGCGCGCGACAACCAGAATCTCACATTGAGTATCCTCCCGCAGATGCAGGACTATATCATCGGAACGGTGAAAACCTCAGCCGTGCTCTACGAGCCGCTCATCTCCATCACCCCCGAATATCTGCCCACATGGCAGAAATATCTGAAGCGCGGTTTGGACATCCTGCTCTCTTTGCTGGCCTTGATACTGCTTTCACCCCTGTACATCGTGCTGGCCATCGGCGTCAAACGTTCGTCGCCCGGCCCGGTGTTCTATCGTCAGGAACGCATCGGTTACCGGGGCAAACCCTTCAATATCATCAAATTCCGTTCCATGCGCGAAGATGCTGAATCCGACGGTCCCAAGCTCTCCTCCAAGAACGACAGCCGCATCACCCCCTTCGGAAAGTTCATGCGCCAGTACCGACTGGACGAGACCCCGCAGTTTTACAACGTCCTCATCGGCGACATGTCGCTGGTGGGCCCGCGTCCCGAACGCCAATATTATATCGACCAGATCACCGAGCGGGCCCCCTATTACAAACTGTTGTTGGGCATAAAACCCGGCATCACCTCCTGGGGACAAGTCAAATTTGGCTATGCCGAGAACGTGGACGAGATGGTGAAACGCCTTCGATGGGACCTGCTTTACATTGAAAACATGTCTATCCAAATGGATATTAAAATCCTGATTTACACATTTTTAATCATCCTGAAAAAAGAAGGGAAATAACAAAAAACAACAAAACACATTTTTTTCCACCGACATATTATAAAAAAGTGTATTTTTGCAGCCGCAAAACAGGGGACGTTAGCCCAGTTGGTTTAGAGCGCTGCCTCCACACGGCAGAGGTCATAGGTTCAAATCCTATACGTCCCACCAACAGGAAAAGACGATGGCAACATCGTCTTTTTGTATCTTGTCCCCTTTATAAACAAAACCGTCATGAGCAACACCCGACTTAGCGTCAACATAAACAAGGTAGCCACGATACGCAACGCCCGCGGGGGCAACATGCCTGACCTCATCCAATTCGCCCGCGACTGCGAGCGTTTCGGAGCGCAGGGCATCACCGTACATCCCCGTCCGGACGGACGGCACATCAAATACCAGGACGTGCGCGATTTGAAGCCCATCGTCACCACCGAATTCAACATCGAGGGCTACCCTTCCGAAAGTTTCATGGACCTCGTCCTTGAGGTGGTGCCCACACAGGTCACCCTGGTACCCGATCCGCCGGAAGCGCTCACATCCAACGCTGGCTGGGACACGCTGGCCCACCGGGAGTTCCTCACCGGCATCATCGAAAAACTGCACGCCAAGGGCATCCGCACCAGCATTTTCGTGAACGCTGACGCCGAGATGGTGGCCGGCGCAAAAGCCACCGGCACCGACCGCGTGGAACTCTACACAGAATCCTATGCTGCCAACTACCTGAAAGACCGGGAAGCGGCCATCCACAATTTCATCATTGCAGCAAAAGAGGCTGAATCTCAAAATATTGACCTGAACGCCGGACATGACCTGTCCTTAGTGAACCTGAAATATTTCCAGGAGCAGATTCCTAACCTCAAGGAGGTATCCATCGGCCATGCACTGATCTGCGACGCTCTCTATCTCGGCATTCAGGAGACCATCCGCCAGTACCTGTTGCAGCTCCAATAGCCGTATGGCATCCCGACACCGCGTCATCCCCATCTTCATCCCGCAAAGGGCGTGTCGCTACCGATGCACCTATTGCAACCAGTTCGCCATTGCCGGACAAACGCACATCCCCACGCCTGCGGAAGCGGACGAAACCATCCGCCAGCATCTACGGACCATTCCCGACGACTGCGACATCCGCATTGCCTTTTTCGGCGGCAGTTTCACAGGCATGCCCATCACAGAACAAAACGCGTATCTGGATGTTGCCGCCCCATATCTGGAACGAGGCACCGTCAGCGGCATCCAGCTCTCCACCCGTCCCGACTACATCACGCCGGAGATTTTGGACAACCTCCGCCAGCATGGGGTCACACTCATTGAACTGGGCGCCCAGTCCCTGGACGACGAGGTCCTCCGACGCGCCAACCGCGGACACACCGCCGCCCAAGTGGAGAAGGCCGCCACGCTGATCCGGGAATCCGGCTTTGACCTTGGCTTGCAGATGATGATCGGGCTGCCAGGCGACACTCGGGAGAAATCCATGCGCACGGCAGAACGTATCGCAGATTTAGGGGCTTGCTGCACGCGCATCTACCCCACCCTGGTCATCGCAAACACCCCGCTTGCCGAAGCATATCGCAACGGAGAATACCATCCGCTCACGCTTGAAGAAGCGGTGGACTGGTGTAAAGTGCTGTATGAGATTTTCGAACGGCGGAATGTAACCATCCTACGCATGGGACTGCATCCTTCCGAAGGATTGCTGTCGGGAAGCGACTATCTGGCCGGACCGTTTCACGTATCCTTTAAGGAGCTGGTATTGTCGGCAATCTGGCACGACACCATCCAAAACACAGTGGATGAAAAAGGAGATGCCGCCACCATTATGGTGCCGGCATCCGAAATCAACTACGCGGTCGGGTACGGCGGGACAAACCGCCGCGCATTCCCGCATGTGCGCTTCATGACCGTCCCAAAAGACGACGAATCTTAACGACGGAGCAAGTCGAAAACCGTCTTTACGGGGTTGAACGTCTCAATCGGCACTTCCACGAAAATCGTGATCCAATCGCTCATGGCTCCATTCCAGAGGCCTGGCAATTCAAGCGCCTTCAGAGTTCTGTCGCCATAGGATTTAGACGATATAAAGCCCGTTTCGGAATCCACATATTGCAGAAGGTCGAATTTTTCGCCTTTATAGTTCTTAACGCCGCATACCATATCCACCGGGTTAAAATGCGTGGCATGGGTCATGATTTCTATCTGGGCGGGATTCTTTTTGTCAATTTGGGAAGATTCCACGATTTGCAGGGAGGCGTTTCCATCGGCATCCAGCACCCAGAAAGGGCCGCCGCCTGGTTCGCCTTCGTTTTTCACCATGCCGCAAATGCGGATGGGCCGGTTAAGCCGTTCGAAGAGCATTTCGGGGGTAAGGCCATCTTCCACGGGAATCATCAACTCCGTTTCGGCGAAGTCCAGGATTTCGCACATCAGCATCGGATCCGCTTCGCCTTTCTCCAAAACCTTCAAATACTGGAATACCTTGTTCTGAAGCTGCAGCAGGTGGGCTGCTAAAACCTTCTTGTAACGGACGGTAGGCTCCACGCGATCCTCAGGGATGACATTGTCGATATTCTTCACAAACACCACATCGGCATCCAAACGGTTCAGATTATGAATCAGCGCTCCATGACCGGCGGGACGGAACAGCAGTTGACCGTTTTCATCACGGAAAGGTGTGTTGTCCAGTTCGGCAGCCACGGTGTCGGTAGATGGATCCTGAATAGAGAAGCTGATATGATAATGCACCCCATAGCGTTGCTCGTACGCCGGAACCACCTCTTTCAGAAGCTTTTCAAAGCCAGCCTGATGCTGTGGCGATACGGTAAAATGCAGATAGCACTCGCCACCGGTATTGGCATAGAGGGCGGCCTCCACCAAATGCTCTTCCACAGCTGTACGGATCTTGTCCGGATAGCGGTGGAACTGCAGCAGTCCTTTCGGCAGATTGCCGTAATTCAACCCCTTCTCGTTAAGCAGATAATCTACCACGCGCTTGTACTCTTTATGGACGATATCATCCTGAAGGGAATAGCCATCTTTGGCCAAAGCCTCCTCAAGGGCTTTATAAAACGGATATTTGGGCAAGGATTCCAAAAAAGCGCACGCCCTTTTGCAAACCTCCTCTGAGTCATCCGAAAGATAGGAATAGAGTTCTTTGAACATGCGGGAGGCCGCACCGGAAGCCGGCACAAACTTCACCACCTTCTTGTTTTTCAATAAATTATCATAATCGGCAATAAGTTCCTCCACCTGTTCTTCCGGCAGTTGGAGAATGCCGTCGTTCGGGGTGGCGGCCCGGTCCAGATTGGCGAAGTCGAAGCCTTTCCGGAACATTTCCATTTGGTGTTGCACATCCTCGGGATTGCTGCCGCGCAGGCGCATGAATTCTACATCTTGAGCGGAAAATTCTATCATAATATCAATTTTTTTTTCGATGCAAAAATAGGTTATTTATACTATAAAATCAATCAATCCACCGCTTTCATTTCCGAACTATGACGCTGCCGCTGCCTTGGTGGGTGGCCAGGATGAGCACCTCGGCAATCTGCACATGGGCGGGGGCGTTGGCGGCATAAACGGCCACATCGGCGATGTCATCACCCGTCAGGGGTTTGATACCCTTATAGACGGTAGCTGCTCGCTCGGTGTCGCCATGGAAGCGCGTATTGCTGAAGTTGGTTTCCACAAGACCGGGCTTCAGATTCGTTACACGCACGGAACTGCTCGCCACGTCAATGCGCAGTCCATCGGAGATCGTCTTCACTGCCGACTTGGTGGCGCAATAAACATTGCCGTTGGCATAGGCGGCATCGCCGGCCACCGAACCGATGTTGATGATGTGTCCGCGGTCGCGGGCCACCATGCCTGGCACAATGAGGCGTGTCATGGTCAGCAATCCTTTGATATTGGTGTCAATCATGGTCTCCCAATCCTCAAAACTGCCCTCATATTCGGGCTCCAGTCCGAGGGCCAGACCGGCATTGTTCACCAGCACATCAACCGACTTCCACTCTTCGGGAAGCCCGTTGATGCACTTTGTGGCCGCCTCGCGGTCGCGCACATCGAATACCAACGTCAGCACCTGCGTGCCCTTGCCCGCCAACTCCTTTCGGATTTCCTCCAGTTTCTGTTCATTACGACCCGTCAGGATCAGTTTGTCGCCATTGGCGGCGAATTTTCTCGCACAACCGAGACCGATGCCGCTGGTTGCGCCCGTAATCAAAACTATCTTATTCATAATCAATGTATTATTTCAAAAATCATTTTATCTTAAAGGATGTACAAAGATACATTTTTTCTTGGTATAGAATAAAAAAGCAACAGTCTGCGGAATTTGCGGCCAAAAAACAGAAGAAATAGCTCACATGACAGGAATATTGTATTTTTGCAACCGTTTTAACACGTTGATATATGGATTTCCACATTTACGGCAAACCTGATAATCCAACTCTCCTGCTGCTTCCCGGCTTAGGAGTGTCGCACGAGATCTTCCTTCCGTTAATAGAATTGCTGAAGGAGGACTTCCGCATCGTCACGGCGGATATTGACGGATTCCTGCTCGGCAAGCCCTCGCGATTCACCTCCGTCGATGACCAGGCCGCACAAGTCAACCATTATGTGCAGGAGCATTTCGACGGGGCATTAGATGTGGCCTACGGTCTGTCGTTGGGCGGAAAGATTCTCTCGCGGATGATGGAGCGCAACGAGATCGCCATCAGCCACGCCATTATGGATGCCGCGCCGCTGCTGCCGTTGCCGAAATGGAGCGTGGGACCGCTACGCTATTACCAAGCCCTCAATGTCTGGACCTGCTACCATTGGACCGGCTTCTGGCGGTGGCTGTTCCACTCGCACTATTTCGACGTACTTTTGGACGAAGTTAAGAAAGTGTTCCCTTCGGACAAAACACGCGCTGTATTAGAAGGCTACAAATCGGTATATACCAACAAATTGGAATCTATTCACGGGGCTGACATCCACTACTGGCACGGTACCAAGGAGGCCTTCGTGGCGAAGCCGCAGGCCAAGCACCTGCTCTCGCTCTGTCCGGACGCGCACGTGGAGGTCTTCCCGAAGATGAACCACGGGCAACTCTTGGTTGACCATCCGGAAGAGGTGGCGGAACGGATTCGGGAGATGATTTTCCCCGGAAAAATTCTTTAGATAATGAAACAAAAACAGATATGACGAACAAATTCAAAGTTCCCAAGTAAATATCTGCCAAACCCCAAACAAAATCACGCCAACCCGCCGAATAATTTTTCGCCAACCCGCCGAATAATTTTTCGCCAACTCGCCGAATAAATTTTCGCCAACTCGCCGAACGGATTAGAAAAATGCTATTTTTGCACCGTAAAAAACAATAGCGATGGACACTTACAAACCTAGAATTGTCGATGAATTGCTGAAAAGGAAATTGGCTGGCAAAGGTGCCGTACTGATTAAAGGTCCCAAGTGGTGTGGAAAAACCACGTCAGCCGAGCAAATTGCAAAAAGCGTCCTTTATATGGGCGACACAAAGACAAGAGAACATAATATCAAATTGGCGAATGTTGACCCACATCTGATTTTAGACGGCCCAACGCCCAGGCTTATTGACGAATGGCAAGAGGCTCCAGTGTTATGGGATGCAATACGTTTTGAGGTGGACCATCGCAAAGGTCACGGACATTTTATCCTTACTGGTTCTGTGGTTGTAAAAGACGGGGAAGATGGTAATCCTCAAATACAGCACTCTGGAACCGGACGTATTGGACGAATAGTCATGAGGCCTATGAGTTTATGGGAATCAGGTGATTCGAACGGCATGGTCAGCTTAGCGGAATTGTTTAGAACGCCAGAGCGCATTGCCGGAAAATGTGAACTTAACTTACACGACATAGCATTTTTAACATGCCGTGGCGGTTGGCCCGACACAATTGACATGGAAAAGGAAGTTGCTTTGGATCAAGCTTTTGATTATGTCGATGCAGTAGCCGAAACAGATATTTCAGCGGCGGACAATATCCAAAAGAATCCAGAGCAAGTGCGACGACTACTCCGCTCGTATGCACGACATCAGGGGGCACAAGCAGCTTTAACCACTTTGAGAGATGATATGAAAGCTAACGAATCGACATCTTTTAGTGAAGATACGGTAGCTACATATATCAAAGCGTTGAACAAGATTTACGTCGTTGAGGACATGCCTGCATGGAACCCCAATCTGCGTTCAAAAACAGCTATAAGAACTTCTGATAATCGGTATTTTGTTGACCCATCAATCGCCACAGCGGCATTAGGACTGGGTCCTAACGATTTGATTAGCGATTTAAATACTTTTGGACTGATTTTTGAAACTTTGTGTGTTCGCGATTTACGTGTTTTTGCTGATGCCCTTGACGGCAGGGTTTATCATTATCGTGACAAAGACAAGTTGGAATGTGATGCTGTTGTCCATCTTCGCAATGGCTCCTATGGTCTTGTCGAAATCAAACTTGGCGGCGACCAACTGATTAACGAAGGTGCAGAGAGTCTGTTGAAGCTCAACAAAAAAATTGACACCACAAAAATGAAATCACCTGCCTTTATGATGGTTCTAACGGCAGTAGGCTCTTACGCCTTTAGAAGAGAGGACGGCATTTATGTGGTGCCCATAGGGTGCTTGAAGGGGTAATAATTGTTTTTATTCTTTTTTCAAAAATTATGAAACGACTTTCTTTTATCCTCACATTATTATGCCTTTCCGTGACGGTCATCCATGCGCAAACTCGACATATTGTTTACTGGTAACAACAAGCAATGATTTTCGAAATGAACCCAACAATCTCCGCCTCCGACACCATCGCCTACCTCGAATCCCTCCGCAACGAAAAGCAGCGGGCGGTGCTGATGCGGTTCTTCAAAACGGGGCCGGGGCAGTACGGTGAGGGCGACGAGTTCCTCGGACTGAAGGTGCCGCAGACACGCGAGGTGGTGAAAGCCGTCGCCAAGGATTTCCCGCTTGACGAGGTGCCCGAGCTGCTGATGTCGAAGTGGCACGAGGCGCGGCTCTGCGGTCTGCTGATTCTTGTTGCGAAATTTGAGAAATTAGCCACGAAACGATTGGCTAACAATGCGGAAGCGGCACGCCATCGGGACGAAATCCTCACCCTGTATCTGCAATACGCCGAACGGTCCAACAACTGGGATTTGGTGGATTTATCCACCCACAAGATATTGGGCAACTGGCTGTTACTTCCAACATTCCTTGGCGGTAACGAACTGGATATGCACGAAGACTATAAGGTGCAAGTGATGGACGAATTAGCTGCCAGTCCTTGCCTCTGGAAGCAGCGGATGAGCATGGTCTGCACGTGGAAAACCCTGCAACAGGGCGACTCGTGGTGGTGTTTGCGCTATGCCGAAATACACCTGCACCACCAGCACGACCTGATGCAGAAGGCGGTCGGCTGGATGCTCCGCGAGATGGGGAAACGCATTGATATGGACCTGCTGCGAGAGTTCCTGCAGTTGCACGCACACGAAATGCCCCGCACCGCCCTTCGCTACGCCATCGAAAAGAT
>JAEEGL016983656.1_pt1 | contig 42961 bp, 45 predicted proteins | sample 9134231 | NCBI WGS metagenome assembly JAEEGL01 (sample SAMN16246548, study PRJNA631951) | gut metagenome | biome: gut microbiome; feature: rumen; material: fiber-attached | host: Bos | place: Iran: Karaj | collected 2018-10 | reverse complement strand
CTACTTGAACTTTCATAATTGGTTCTAGTAAGATTGGTTTACATTTATTTTTAGCTTCTTTAAGTGCTAATGAAGCAGCAATTTTGTAAGCCATTTCTGATGAGTCTACATCATGGTAAGAACCATCAAATAATGTAGCTTTAACATCAACCATTGGGTATCCAGCTAAAATACCACCAGCCATAGCTTCTTGTAAACCTTTATCAGTAACTGGAATATATTCACGAGGAACTACTCCACCAACAATAGCATCTACAAATTCATAACCCTTTTCAGGATTTGGTTCAAATTTAACCCAAACATGTCCATATTGTCCACGTCCACCTGATTGTTTAATATATTTACCTTCACAATCTGCAACTTGAGTAATTGTTTCACGATAAGCAACTTGTGGACGACCAACGTTACAGTCAACATTGAACTCTCTTCTCATTCTTTCAACTTGAACTTCTAAGTGTAGTTCTCCCATTCCAGAAATAAGAGTTTGTCCTGTTTCATGATCAGTTTTATATTTGAAAGTTGGGTCTTCTTCTGATAATTTTTGTAATGCAATAGCCATCTTATCTTGATCAGCTTTGCTCTTTGGTTCAATAGCTTCATCAATAACAGGTAATGGGAATTCCATACCTTTCATAACTACAGGACTCTTTTCATCACATAATGTATCAGCAGTTGTTGTATCTTTTAACCCTACAGCAGCAGCGATTTCACCGCAGTATACTTCAGATATTTCTTTACGGTTATTAGCGTGCATTTGTAAGATACGACCAATTCTTTCCTTTGTTCCCTTAGTGCTATTCAAAACATAAGAACCACTAGTTAACTTTCCTGAATAAACACGGAAGAATGCTAAACGTCCAACATATGGGTCTGTCATAATTTTGAAAGCCATAGCTGTGAATGGTTCATCATCACTTGGTTTTCTAAATACATCTTCACCAGTTTTTGGATTATAACATTCAATTGCTTCAACGTCAGTTGGAGCTGGGAAATAATCAACAACAGCATCTAATGCTAATTTAACTCCGATATTAAAGTGTGCTGTTCCACACATTACAGGGAAAAATTTAGCAGATAGAACACCTTTTCTTATTGCGCTTTTTATTTCTTCAACTGTTAATTCTTCTCCCATCAAATATTTTTCCATTAATGAGTCATCGAATTCAACAGCTTTTTCAATTAATTCTAATCTTTTTGTTTCAACAATATCCTTTAAATCAGCTGGTATTTCAATTTCAACTGGTTCTTCTTTTTGGTCTTTATCGTATTGATATGCTTTTCTAGTAACTAAATCAATAATTCCATTGAAAGCATTTTCAGCACCGATTGGCCATTGAATTGGAGCAAAGTTTACTGCTAAACGATCATGAATAGTTTTTAAAGTATATTCAAAATCTGCTCCTAATTTATCCATTTTATTTGCAAAGAACATTCTTGGAACTTTGTATTCATCAGCTTGTCTCCAAACTGTTTCAGTTTGAGGTTCTACACCAGGTTGAGCATCTAATAATGCTATAGCACCATCTAAAACCTTTAAACTTCTTTGAACTTCAACGGTAAAATCTACGTGTCCTGGGGTATCAATGATATTAAGACGATATCCTTTCCAGTGTGCAGTAGTTGCTGCACTAGTTATTGTAATACCTCTTTCTTTTTCTTGATCCATCCAGTCCATTTGACTTTCGCCATCGTGAGTTTCACCTATTTTATGAGTAATTCCTGTATGGAATAATACTCTTTCCGTAAAAGTAGTTTTACCAGCATCTATGTGAGCCATGATACCGATATTTCTAATTTTATCAATTGTAACATCTCTAGCCATAGTCTACTACCATCTATAATGAGCAAATGCTTTATTTGCTTCGGCCATTTTATGTGTATCTTCGCGTTTTTTAACAGCTCCGCCTACACCATTAGCAGCATCAATAATTTCGTTTGCTAAATTTATAGCCATTCCCTTTCCATTTCTTAATTTTGCATAATTAACTAACCAACGTAGAGCTAAAGTTTGTGCTCTTTCATCAGTAACCTCAATAGGAACTTGGTAGTTTGAACCACCAACTCTACGAGATTTAACTTCTAACGCTGGGCTAATATTTTTTAAAGCTTCTTCATAAACATCCATTGCTTTTTTGCCTGTTTGTTTTTCTACCATTTCGAAAGCTTCATATAAAATCTTTTGAGCTGTACCTTTTTTTCCATCTAACATAATTGCATTAATTAACTTTGTAACAACTTTTGAATTATATATTGGATCTGGTAATACATCTCTTTTAACTGCTCTTTTTTTACGCATTTATAATCCTCCTTCTCTATTAATATTTTCTATTATTTACCTTTTTTTGTTCCGTATTTACTACGACCTTGCTTACGATTTTCAACTCCGTGTGTATCTAATGTTCCACGAACAATATGATAACGAACACCGATTAAATCTTTTACACGTCCTCCACGAACTAAAACAACGCTGTGTTCTTGTAAGTTATGTCCTTCTCCTGGAATATATGCATCGATTTCCTTTCCGTTAGAAAGTCTTACACGAGCATATTTACGTAATGCTGAGTTTGGTTTCTTTGGTGTCTTTGTTCCAACACGAGTACATACTCCTCTTTTTTGAGGGCTTGTTGTCTCTGTTTGTTTTCTTTCTAAAGTGTTAAATCCAACATTTAGAACTGGACTCTTACTCTTTTTAGTTTTCTTTTGACGATTTTTCTTAACTAATTGATTTATTGTAGGCATAAGTTCTCCTTTCTATGAACACGAACCCAAGTGTATCAAATGTGTTTTTAAATAAAGTTCTACCTAGGTAGAACCTAATTAAAATGCGTTATTAATATATCATTATATTATATGCTTGTCAACATTTTTTTAATAATTCCTTGTAGTATAATTTGGACAGCTAATATAAGCATTATATTGATTAATAGCATCGACTTGACTAACAACGACATAACCGGTGCAAGAATTGCCGTTTGGATCAATTAAACTATCTATATAACCTGCTCCACGTAAGAATTCATAACCATATTTATGCTCTTCGGAAATATTTATAAAATTACCAACAACGTAGCTTTTAGCAGCATCAGATAATTTCGTTTCCAAATCAAAGTATGGACTGTTATTAACAGCTATGTTTAAAGAACCATATAACCTGCTAATAAAGAATATAGCTACAATAAGGGCAATAAATAGACCTCCACTTAATAAAAACATTTCTGTTGTGCCCCAACCTTTATTATCCAATTTCATACATTCACCATTACTTTCTCTTTGGCACTTCTTCTTTCACTTTGGTAAATAAATGGCCAAATTGTTTACCATATAAACTAGTTCTACGATATGTTATTGCTTTATAACCTAAACCATAATAAACATATACATGACCATCTTCATAAGTTTTTACTTCTTCTTTTAATACCACTAACATAGGCTCATCATTTAAGTAACGAGAGTGCTCAACAATAATTAAGCCAACCCATGCTAGCACTAATAATATCATAATAATACGAATCGCTATACCAACAATCTTTTTCATAGTCCCACCCTTTATAATTATAAATTATCCACAAAAAAAAAGCAATAATTGCTTTTTTTGTTACGCTAATTCTACTTCAGCTCCAGCTTCAGTTAATTGATCAGCGATAGCTTTAGCTTCATCAGCAGGAACATTTTCTTTAATATTTCCACCATTATCAGCTAAACCTTTAGCTTCAACTAATCCTAAGCCAGTGATTTCTTTAATAATTTTAATAACTGCTATTTTGTTTCCGCCAGCAGATTTTAAAACTACTGTTTTAGTAGCTGATCCTTCATCTTCAGCTGCTTGTGCAGGAGCTGCTGCTACTGCTACTGCAGATGGATCAACACCAAATTCTTCCTTCATTGCATCAACTAATTCTTTTACTTCAAGAATAGTCATTTCTTTTAATGAATTAATAAAATCTTCTTTTGTTATTTTTGCCATCTTAATCTTCCTTTCCTTCTAACTTTTCGGCATAAAGATTTAAACTTATTGATAAATCTCTAACATATTGAATCATTCCGCTAGCTAACATTGTAAGTAATCCTTCACGACTTGGAATACTTGCGTATTCTTTAATTGTTTCTAGGCTTGCAACATCACCACTAATAATTCCAACACGAATATTTAACTTGTCATGATCTTTAGCATATTCTGCAATAATCTTAATTGGTTCAAGCAATGTTTCACCAAATAAAACTGCATTTGGCCCTTCAAGAAATTCGTCCATGTTAATTTTTAGCTCATCTAATGCTCTTTTTAATAAAGTATTCTTATAAATCTTAACATTAGATTTAACTTCATTCAACTTATTACGAAGTTCTGTCATTTCAGCAACAGTTAATCCTTGATATTGAAATAAGATTACTGATTCACTATTTTTGATGTTATCAATAATTTCACGAACTAGTACTTTCTTATCATTAAGAATCTTTTCGCTTGCCATGTTTCCTCCTTATATATTAAGAAAAGCTTCCGAACGGGAAGCTAAAAAACAATTTTTATCATTCCCCTCGGTAGGATTTTTAAAAGTCATACTTCCCTACTGTCTTCGGTTTTTTCTTTTCTTCAAGTATTATATACTACAACTATATATCTGTCAATTAAATTTCAAAACTATTTTTGTCAACTTTAATTCCAGGTCCCATAGTTGTAGAAAGTGTAATGCTATCAATAAATACACCTTTTACTGATTGTGGTTTTGCTTTATTAATAGTATTAACTACATATTCTAAATTTTCTTCTAATTTTTTCTCATCAAATGATGCTTTTCCAATAATAGTATGAATATTACCAAAAGTATCAGTTTTGTATGTAACCATACCACTTTTTAAATTCTTGATAACTTCTCCTACTTTAGTAGTGACTGTTCCAGTCTTTGGATTTGGCATTAAACCTTTAGGGCCTAAAACAGGACCTATTTTACCAACTTCTGGCATCATATCTGGAGTAGCTACTATTACATCAAAATCAAACCAATTTTCATTTTTGATTTTATCAATCATATCTTTATCGCCAACATAATCTGCTCCAGCCTTTTTAGCTTCTTCAGCAAATTCACCCTTAGCAATAACTAAAACTTTTTTACTCTTACCTGTTCCATTAGGCATTACTAATGATCCACGTAATTGTTGATCTGATTTCTTAGTATCTACATTTAATTTAATAGCAACTTCTACAGTGCTATCAAACTTTGTTACAGATGTAGTTTTTACTAATTTAGTTGCTTCTTCTTTTGAATATAATTTACCATTTTCAATATTCTTAGCAACTTCCACATATTTCTTACTATGATTTTTCATTTTTTCCTCCTAACTGTGGTTAATTAGCGGATTTTTTATTAATTAAAATATATTATTCAGTTTCTTCAGTTGTTTCTTCTTTTTCATTCATTGCTTCAACTTCACTAACATCTTGAGTATTAACTTCAGCTTCCATTGCTTCTAATTCAGCTTCTCTTTTAGCAGCTTCCTTTTCTTCTTCTAAAGCTTCAGCAGCTTGTTCTGCTAACTCTTTGTCATTACGTCCAGCAATAGCAATACCCATATTTCTTGCAGTTCCTTCAATTGAATTCATTGCGCCTTCAATAGTGTATGCATTTAAATCTGGTAATTTAGTTTCGGCAATACTTCTTAAATCAGCTTCAGTAATTGTTGCAACTACTTGGTTAGCACCTTTTGCACTTCCCTTGCTAATTTTAGCTACTTTTTTAAGTAAAAAACCAGCAGGTGGAGTCTTTAATACAAAATCGAATGTTCTATCTTCATATACTGATATTTCGCAAGGAATTACGTCTCCCATTTTATCGCGAGTTGCATCATTAAACTTTGTACAGAACTCTTGTAAATTAATTCCAGCAGGTCCTAAAACTGTTCCAACTGGTGGTGCTGGTGTTGCTTTTCCAGCTTGAATTTCAAGTTTAATTCTTTTTACGACTTCTTTTGCCACGAAAACACCTCCTATAAAATTTTTTCGCGTTAGTGGTCTAGGGCAAATCCGCATTCCCTCCCACTAAACATGCAACAAATAAATTGCATGTTAAATAATATCATATAATACGCTTTTATGCAATAAAAACCTAGTAAAAAATATGTTTAGTGAACGCAAAATAACACAAAGTGATTGTATTTTTATCTATTAATATGCTATTATTAGAATAGATTAAGGATAGAGGTCATATTTATGGCAAATAAGTTTTTTTATAATAGAGTCTATAATACTAAAAGAACAATAACTAACATCGTTATCATTGGTGTTTGTGTTATTGGTATTATTATTTGTTTTATAATTACTTCCAATTTTCAAGGTGTAGATAAAAGAACACCTGAAAAAACTCTTAATATTCGCGAAGAAACCTCAGTAGAAGTAAATACTAAAATTGATAAAAATATATTCTTTTCTAAAGTTGAAAATGTCAATTTAGATGATATCGAAATAACATATCCTGAGATTTTCGATATTAAGAAAATAGGTAAATATTCTGTTTTAATTAATGTAAATGGAAAAAATTATAACTCTGTATTAAATGTTATTGATACCACTAAACCAGAATTGGTAGTAAAAACAGTAACTATTAATGAAACAGATCCTTACAACGCTAATAGTTTTGTAACATCTTGTATTGATAATAGTAATGAAAAATGCACTATAGCATTTTATAGCGAAGGAATAGATCAAGAAGGAAACAAAATTAATTATGGAGCATTTAAAACTCCTGGAACTTATTCAATTAAAATTGTTGCTAAAGATTCTAGCGATAATCAAGCTGTTTCTGAAACTAAACTAATAATTAATAAAAAGAATGGAGCAAGTTCAAAACCAAAACCAGTTACTTGTAAATATGGTTCTAATGAGTATGATTTTAATACTTATTTATTAGCGGTAGATGTTACTTCAAATGGTTGTGCTGTTAATATGGAATTGTATAATGATGATACCATAGCAAAAGATATTAATAACTTAATGGCTGTTGAAACTAAGAGAATTCAAAGAGATATTAATGCAATGAATATAAAAGGCACTTTTGCTTTAAATAGAAAAATATCTGCGATAGTTAATAAAGAAGAACAAGGTATTGTTGGTTATGAATTAAGAATTACTATTAATTCTAGCTACAATAATAAAGTTGAGACTGTTGTGGATTATAAAGTTAATAGTGATGGTAAAAGAGTATTTATTTCTAATCCATACAATATTGCAAATTAAATCACATTCATATGAATGTGATTTTTTTTATCTTGGTCTTTTCTTTGGAACTTCAACTGTTTTTCTATAATTATTACATCCAGATACAATAAATGATTCTAATGTATCACCATTATAAAATTGAACACCATCAGTTATATATGGATAATCATCTATAGGTAATTTATCTATAAGAGCTACTTTACTACATTTATTAACATAGGCATTTGCGCAATTTTCCCAGCACAAATGCTTTAGTCTATGATTATATACAGTATCTATTGTTTCGCTCATTATAATATCTTCTAAATAGCGTATACCTTCATCAATAGCTTTTTCTTGATCGCCATTAATGGTTTTATATGCTTTATCTACTCCATCTGCTCTATACTTAATCATTAAAAGGTCACTTAATTCATCAACATCATAATAGGATAACTTTTTAAGATAGTAACCTGATAATAACTTTTTAATCATGATAGATGTTACTAAATCTTTTCTATTAGCTAATATTTCTCTCATTCTATTTGTTTTATACACAATTCTATATTCTTCATCATCATCGTGAATGCTTGTAATTACTTGATCTAGTAATTGATTAATTGCTGTATATAAATCCTTTTTTGAAGTAGCATTTCTTAAATTAACTACCGCAGGTGATAATAAATCTTTTTTTTGAAAAACTAATTTACTCATTATAGTTTTAAGTGCTTCATTACATTCTGATATTTCCCATTGTTCAGCATCATCAAGTTTTAGTGACGCTAATAACTCAGAACCATTAATCTCTTTTTTATCAATATATGACTTTGGAGAACTTAATGTTTCTACTGTAAATTGACGAACAATTCCATTATCTTTCTTCAACATTGTCTTTGCCATAATTTCCCCCTAGGTGCCAATTATTATATATATTTTTTAATTTTTGTCAAATGAAAAAGATGAATTAATCATCTTTTAAAAATTATTTTTTACTAGCTACTACTAAACCAGCAAAGCCACCAATTAAAACAACGAATATTCCAATAATAACTAAGGCAGACATTGTTCCACTTTCTTCTGTTTTAGCTGGTGAAGCGATTTCTGAGAATGAAACAACTTTAGAAGTGTCTAATTTTTTGTCTTTTATTATTTTTTGAACTACATCTTCATATTTTTCATTTTTATATTCTTCCATTGCCTTATCAATAATAGGTTGTCCATCTGTTCCAAATCCTGCTTGAACAAATGATTTACCAATAATGATTAATGGTATTCCACCGTCTAATTCTTTGCCATCATTGTCTTTTTTGAAATGATTTATAACTGCTTCCATTATTTTGCTATTTTCTGGAACAGAAACAGATTTTCCACTTGAATCAGTATCACTAACTAAATATGCTTTTATTTCAAAATACTTATCATATTCAGCATATTTGTCACTGAAATAATCAATGAAATCATGGCAATGTGGACACCAACTAGCATAAAAAAGGTGAATTGTAACTTTCTTAGTTTTCTCTTCTTTTGCTCCTGTAGTTTCCGCAGTCTCTGTAGTTTCTTTAGCTTCTGCAGCTTTAGCAGTTTCCTTAGTTGAAGTTGTTTTCTTGTTACTCTTAGCAGCTTGAACTACATTCAATGGAATAAGAATAGCCATTGTCATTATTAAAAAACTAACTAATATTCTCTTCATCATTTTACCTCCTAAGTTCATTATAACACTGATATTATAGAACATAAAGTATTTTGTTAATTTTATTTCTCTAATGTTTTATATATTTTAACAACTCTGACTATTATTTCTTTATCTTCTATATTAATTTTATTGGTAGATATTAAAGTAGCTAAGCCATGAGCATATAACCATACATGCATAAATAATTCTTTAGCACTTTCAAAAGTATAACCTTGTTTATTAACTAGATTAATAATTGCTCCTTGGTTCCATTTTTCATTTAAGACATCATCTACTGTTTTCCATTTTAGATTATTTGATAAGAATAAACTAATAAATAGATTTTTATAATATTTAGCAAATTCAACATATGCAACACATAATGTTATTAAAGCTTTTTTATTATCTACCCTACTAGTAATAAATTCATCATACTCTTTATAAATTTCTTTATATAAGTCTTCTTTAATTTCATCCATATTATTATAAATACGATAAAGTGGTTTTGTAGATATATTTAATGCTGAAGCTAAGTCTCTGGCATTAATTGAATCCCAGCCATTTTTGTGAACCATGGTTACCGCTTTTTTAATAATATCTTCTTTAGTTACATTACAACTTGCAGGCATATGATTCTCCCCCATTCTAACTTAGGTAACTTATGTTACTATTATAGAGCATTTTTTTATGTTTGTCAATTTACGAAAAAATAGTTTAGACTAATCTAAACTATTTATCTCTAATAATTGCGTTACATTTTTTGCTTAATGAATTAATAATTGCTTGCATTTCATTATTTATCTCTTCTGTATTCATTGTTCGATCATTATACCCTAATTTAAATCTCAAAGTAACAGATTTTTTACCTTCAGGTATTTGATTTCCACGATATTCTTCAATAAATTCTAATTCACGAACTTTACCTTTAATAACTTTAACAATATCTTCCCAAAGAACATTATCATCCACAATTAAAGATAAATCTTTTTCTACCAATGGGAACAATGGTAAAGGTTTATACTCATTTGTTCTAGAGGCAAATGGAATAAATTTATCAAAGTTAATTTCGAATATAACAGCATTTGTTCTTTTTATTTTAGCTTCATCCATAACTCTTATTGATATTAACCCTAGGTTTCCTATTAATTCACCATTTAATTCTATATTTAAATAGCCATTAATATCAGCCCAAGCTGGTTTTTCTTTATTTACAAATGATAGTTCTTCCATATGGCAAACACGAGCCATATTTTCAATAACTCCCTTAGCTTCGTAGAAGCATTTTTTAGCGTCCTTATTAACTACACATCCAGTTATTAACTTTTTATGAACAGGTAGAACTTCTTCTTTAATAGATTCATGATATTCACCTTTTTCATATACTTGAGTCATTTCGAATAATTTAAAGTCTTCATAGTATCTAAGATTCTTAGATATAGACTCCAACATACCGGGAACTAATGAAAAACGAAGGACTGCTAATTCAGGAGCAGGTGGAGTTGCCAATCTAACTGCTGAACTTGCATCTATTTTAGATGCTTTAATATATTTTTCATCAATCCAAGGATATGTAAATATTTCATTAAATCCACATCTATATGCTAAGTATTCTCTAATTCTTCGTTCTAATAATATTTTTGGTTGACCAACTGCATGTTCAAAACTAACTGGTAATGGCTTTGCCTCAAAGCTTTCAAAACTTAATAGACGAGCAACATCTCCCATAACATCATCTTTTATAGATACATCACCAGTGCTACGCCATATAGGAACCACTACATGATAAATATTATTTTTAAATTGAACTTCATATCCCAGTTTTGTTAATACTCCTATAACTGTTTTACTATCTAAAACTTTTCCTAATCTAGTATCTAAGAAATCTTGAGAAACTTCTATTTCTATTCTCTCAGTTTTTGATGGATATACATCATTATAAGCTAATACTTTTGACTCTGGGAATAGTTCTTTAAATAATTCTAAAGATAATGAAAGTCCGTCACTAACCCTTTCTGTATCAATATTTTTTTCATATCTAATAGCTGAATCAGTTTTTTCGTCAAATTTCTTATCAGTTTTACGGATAGTTCCAGCGCTAAAATTAGCCACTTCTAAAACTATTCCGGTAGTTTCAGGAAGTATTGAATCTTTTTTTCCACCCTTAATTCCCGCTAGAGCCATTGGCTCCTTAGTATCACAAATTACTAAATCATCTGTATCTAATTCTATATAATTATCATCTAGTAGTAATAATTTTTCTCCTTTAGAAGCATTTCTAACTACGATTTTTTCTCCTTCTACATGAGTTCTATCAAATGCATGAGTAGGTTGTCCCACTGCCATCATCACATAATTTGTAATATCTACTATTGCATTTATAGGTCTTAAACCTACATTTACTAACATTGCTTGCATCCATAAAGGTGATGGCTTTTCATAAACATTATCTATCTCTACTGCTACGTAACGACGACATTTTTCTTTGTCCTCTATAGATACTTGATATTTAGGTAATTTACTATCTATTTCTAATTTAGGCAATTCTTTTAATGGAACATCATATATTGCTGATAATTCTCTAGCTATTCCATAATGCCCCCATAAATCTGGCCTATTAGTTAGTGATTTATTATCTATTTCTAAAACTATATCATCCAAGCATAGTGCTTCTGCAATGCTTTGCCCAGGATAACAATCTATTCCTTTTAAATCAACTATTTCTTTTTCATCTTTAGGTGGAAAGAATTTATCTAAGAATACTTCAGAAGCACCACAGATCATTCCATAAGAGTCTTCTCCACGCATCTTAGTTTCTTTTATCTTAACTAGTTCACCTTCACCATGCCAGTATACTTCTGCTCCCGGAGTACATACAACGACTTTTTCGCCCTCATATAAATTTATTCCCCCACAAACAATTTGAACTGGCTTTTTTTCACCTATATCTACAATACAAACTTTTAATAAATCTGCATTAGGATGTTTTTTTACTTCTAAAATTGAACCAACAATTATATTGTGAAATTTATCACCAATATTCTCTACTGATTCAACTTCAACTGTTCTTAAAGTTAAATCATAAGCAATATCCTTAGGAGTTATTTTTTCGGGTAAATCTATATATTTTTTTAACCATTTTAAAGATACTTTCATTATTTGGCCTCCTATTTAAATTCCTTTAAAAATCTTAAATCTGCACTATGGAATAATCGAACATCATCTACTCCATATCTCATCATTACTAATCTATCTAAACCTATATTAATATAGAAACCAGTCCATTCTTCTGGATCTAAATTAGCACTTTTTAAAACATTTGGATGGATAACACCACCAGGCATTACTTCTATCCAACCATTATGATTACATACTTTACAGCCTTTTCCGCCACAAACTAAGCATTCCATATCAATTTCATATCCAGGTTCTGTGAATGGGAAGAATCCTTCACGCATACGCACGTTAATCTTTCTTCCAAACACTTTTTCTAATATAGTTTGAATCATAACCATTCCAGAAGAAAATGATATATTTTTATCAACAATCAATGCTTCATATTGAAAGAACGCTCTTTCGTGTCTTGCATCAGTAGTTTCATTTCTATACACTCTTCCTGGATAAACAAATCTAGCTGGTGCTCCATGTTCTAATAAATATCGAACAGATCCACCAGTTAAATGTGGTCTTAAGCATAATCTTTCACAACCACTTTTTTCTTCTGTTCCATCTAACCAGAATGTATCCATTGATTGACGTGCTGGATGATCTTTTGCAAAGTTTAAATTATCGAAAGCAAATTGTTCACTACTAATATCATCTTCACTATACACTTCAAAGCCAAGGGATAAAAAGGCATCATTTAAGTCATAACACATTTGAGTTATTGGATGTAGAGAACCACTATTAACTTTATCTCCTGGTCTGGTTACATCTAAAGGCTCTTCTAAAACACTTTTTTGATCTATTAGATATCCTTCTCTTTCATCTAATTTTTCTATCAATAGATTCTTCATTTCAGTGGCTTTAATTCCAATTTTTTTTCTCTTTTCAGCTTCTAAACTACCTAAAGATTTTAGAACTTCAGATAATTCGCTTTTTTTGCCCATTAAATCTTTTCTTAAATCTTGTAATTCTTCAATACTATTTATTTTTGCTATTATATCCAAACTACTATTTTTTATTTTATCTAATTTTTCTATCATACTATATCCTTTCTTAAACAAAAAAATCCATAAACTAAAGGACGAGAGAACCCGCGGTACCACCTTTATTTATGAATTTATCATACTCTTTAATTCTTAAAGTGAATTACTCATAAACACTCCTTAATTGAAATTCAATTTATCTTTTACTAAAAATATTTTCACCAATTATATTTTTTCTCTAAATAAGTATTGATAAATCTACTTTGATTAATTCAACATGTTTCTATTAATAATTATCTGCTTTTCTTTCGAAAAAGCTTTTTGGATGTTTACAAACAGGACATACTTCTGGGGCTTTTTTGCCTATTACAACATGTCCACAGTTGCGGCATATCCATATTCTTTCATCATCTGAAGAGAATACTACACCCTCTTCAATATTCTTTATTAATTTACGATATCTTTCTTCATGTTCACGTTCAATTTTAGCAACGCTTTCAAATAAGAAAGCTATACGATCAAATCCTTCTTCTTTAGCAACTTTAGCAAATTCTTCATACATGTCTGTCCATTCATAGTTTTCGCCATCTGCTGCATCATTTAAATTATCTATAGTTGAAGGAACTTCTCCACCATGTAATTCTTTAAACCATAGTTTTGCATGTTCTTTTTCATTGTTTGCAGTTTCCTCAAATATTGCTGCAATTTGTTCATAACCATCTTTTTTTGCTTTACTAGCATAATAAGTATATTTATTTCTTGCTTGACTTTCACCAGCAAAAGCAGCCATTAAATTTGCTTCAGTTTTTGAACCTTTTAATTCCATATTAATACTCCTTTTCAAAAAAATTATAATCTAAATAATAAGAAAAGTAAAGGTTATCTTTTCTTTAAACCTTTACTCTCTTGTTCTTCTTGATCACTAGCCTTGGCTAATTTGAATAATTTAAGTATGTCTTTAATAACTATATATAATGCAGGAATAAACACTACTAATAATAAGCCAGCTTTGCTAGATAAGAAAAATTGTATTTTTCCAAGTCCAGGAATTACTGCTTTGGTAACTCCTATTAAATCACTTTTCTTAACACATGTTTGATCATCATTTGTATTATTATCTCCTCTTGTTACTAAACACGTTTGACCATCATCCATTATTTTTTTGCCAACAACTCTATGAGTAATTGTCATTCCATTTGTTATTTCCCAGGTAGATATAAATGTAATTACATCATTTATTTGAACATCATCTATATTATCTACTTTAGCATTTACGATAACATCATATACGCTTATCGTTGGTTCCATACTTTGACTAACTATAGTATAAACCGAAAACTTTGGCTCAAATCTATCACCTTTTGTTGCATATAATCTAACTGATATGAAGTAATATAAAAGTAATATACCTATTATTAATAGTAAAGTAAAAATTGTCCAAGATATTACGTTATAAAAATAATTAAATATCCCTTTCCAATTAATCTTCTTTTCTTCGATATTTTCTTCCATAAATATCACCCTATTCTAAATTTATTATATCTAATATTTTTTTTATTAACAACATGAAAATCGTTACTAGTCATTTCCTTGATACTCTATTTTAAAGTTGGCTTCAAAATCTCCAGGAACACTGTTTAAAACGTTTTGAAACAGTGTTTCACTACGCCAAAAAATCTTATTAGATGTTTTGGCTTTGGTTTCTAATTTATAATTTCTTTCAATACTAAGTGTTCCTACTACACCAGAGATATCATAGTAATCTCCCATTAAAGGTGAAATAGTGAAACTTGGGCTAGATATTACATTTTTAATATCTATCCATTCTGTTCCATCATATGAGTAAGAGAATCTAACTAGGACCTCACTATCATTGGTATTAATAACGTTTCTTGGATAATCATTTTTAGTTATGTCGTATTTAATATTATATGTTATAACTCCATCTTTAATGGCATTTTTATTGCTAGTTAATTCTATAGAATTAATATTAACTTTTAATATTTTGTTCCCTTTAGTAAAAGAACCTTCTTCGATACTTTGACTAATATATCCATTATTAAAAATTGTTACTCTATTCTTATCATTTACAATAGAAATAACTTCACTATCCTTGTTATTTTTCAAATGATTATAGTTTTTCATAAGAATAGTTGTTGAACATAACATAATTAAAAATAAAGCAATTAAAACATAAAAAAGAATTCTAGGAATAGTAATCTTAGAATAAGCAATTTCTTTGATTTCCATATCTTCTTTATCATCATATTTTTTTGCTCTAACCTTAACTGTATTGTTAGGAATAGAATCAAATTTATAAGATGAAGTTCCCTTCTTACCCACTTTTAAACACCCTATTTTCATTGTAAGTATACCATAGTTATAGTGGTTTATCAATAAAATAAAAAGGGATAATTTGTTCTTTTAGTTGAATACTTTCATATAATTTGTTATAATCTATTTACACGGAGCCGTAGCCAAGTGGCTAAGGCGTGGGTCTGCAACACCCTGATCGCCGGTTCAAATCCGGCCGGCTCCTCCAAATGAAAAAAACTGAACAATTAAGTTCAGTTTTTATTTGCCATGAGTCATTGAATCTTCTAATATAGAATTTGAATTGAATTTTATAGCCCCAATATCCATCAAATCTTTAGCTTTTTCTTCTGAAAGTTTTCCTTCTTCGTAAGCCTTTTGTTGATCAATTAGCCACTCTCCTAAAGCAAATCCTCCCTCATCATAATCAATACCATTTTTTGTTTTAAAGTCTATTGGAACATCTAAATTGCCATAATTAAAGTTATATATTAAGGCTAGTCTATATAAAGTAATCCAACGATACTTTTTTTCACCCCAATTAATGCCAATGTCTTCTAGTAATTTAATTTGAGCAGGATTTAATTCTTGGCCATTTATTTCTCCTCTATAAATCTTTTTTTGTTGATTCAACCATTGGGCTAAAGGCATATACTTAGCATCTTTCTCCTCAGATGCATAACTATAAACATTTAAATGGCCCATTTCTTCATAAAAGGCTTTAGCCTTTTCGTATTGCTTTTGCCACTGAATCATTGAGTCTATATTTTCCCAACGCATTCCAATGCTATCTAAAAGTTCTTTCTGCTCTTCAGTTAATGTTCCTTCTTTATATGCTCTTTTTTGAAAAGAAATCCAAGTATCAAGTCTTTCACCTTCTGCATCATAATCATACCCATTTTTAGTTGCAAACATTTTAGGGACTTCTAATTCACCATGATGTTCATAATATTTTTTTGCTAATTCAAACTTTCTCATCCATTTATCCATAGGATTTAAATTTTCCCAACGCATTCCAATTGCATTCAATAAATCTATTTTTTCATTGCTTATATTTGTGCTCTTAACACCATTTCGTGATTGACGTTGCATTCTAATCCAAGCGCCTAATTGATATCCTGATGGTGAATAGTCGTATCCGTTTTCAGTCATAAAAGAAGATTTAACCTCTAAATTCCCATGGTGTTCATAATAAGCTTTAGCTAAATTATAGTATTCATCCCACCTTAATGTTCTTTTTGACGCTCCTTCATTATTATTCATATTAATAAAACCTCCTAATATATTTAAATTATACCACATTTTATATTAAATAAAAAAAGAATAAATTTCTTTATTCTTTAATTTGTAACAAAATTACCATCAACAATCTTTACTGGATTGTGATCTTCTTCTTTAACTTCTTGAATATTGTCATAAATATTACTATCTGATTCCCAGAACTTAGAAACATCACAACTTGCTGAGTATGGTCTTGGATTTGGCATATCTAATTTACAAATCATAGGTATTTTAAATGCTGAACCAAACGCCACACAAGTTCCTGGTTGAAGAACTTTCATCTTTTCTATAACATCTTGACTAATATTTGGAAGCATTTCTTCAATGTAACCAATATCTTTAGGGTGAGTCATTTTAAATATTAAGAAATTAGAACATTGGGCAATAACTGTATCAGACATATCAACAGGTCTTTGACTAATAACTCCTAGTAGAACTCCGTATTTACGCCCTTCCTTAGCGATACGATCAAATATGTTATAACCAAGTAAGAATACATCGTTATCATTTTGAACATATCTATGGGCTTCTTCTAAGAATAGATGGAATGGAATAGTTGCTCTATTTGAATTTCCTTTAGCAAATTCAAATAGGATATGAGCAAATACTTTAACCAATGCTTTAGCATAAGTATCATCTAATCCTTCAAGACTTACATTTATTATTTGAGCTTTTTTATCTTTCTTAGTTATTAATCTATTTACAAATTCTGCTGAAGTAATGTATTCATTACCAACAAAAAGTTTTGCTATTTCGCTATGTAGTAAATTGTTTAATCTAACTTTAATTATTTGAGCATCATCATGCATTAACTTGTTTTGATTAAATCCATCACTAATTAAAGTAAACTCTAAAGCTTTTTCTAAGTCTTTTAAAGTATATATTGCATTTTCAGGAATTTCAAATTCGTCATTGGCAGAATCAATAAATTTTAATACATATTCAGTTATTAAAACTTCTTCTCCAAATCTACCACGAGAATCTAATTGAAAACATTCACTAAAGCTTCTTGTATATCCTAAACCTGGTATTTCAGAATCAAAGTTAAATTCTCTTGTATGACAAGTATCTATAATAGTAAATATTTCATCTTTCTTCTCTTTAGCAGTATTATTGCTGTATAAAACAGTTAATATTGCTTTAGCTATAATGTTATTTTTATATTTAATAGATTCTAGAGTATCTAAAGAGAATATTCTAGCATATTGCATAGCTCTAGAGATAATTGTTAATTGTGAGTGCTTTTCTGCTTGCAATAGAACACCAAAATCATCTACAGTTAATAGATTAATTGGTATTTGAATATATTCATCATCTTCATCTTTCTTTTCTGAAGATAAGAATTTATAACAATAATTACTATTTATTGAACTAATATCTTTAAATGCATTTTTATATTCACCGAATGAATCAAAGAATATTAAGTTTGCATTAGTTGTTAAGGCATTTTTATTTTCTAATATATTTTGAACAATTCTAGCTGTTCCACAAGATTTACCAGAACCACTATTACCAAATATACACATATGGTTAGCAAATAATTCATTTATATTAGGGCATACATTAAAATCTTTATAAACAGCACTTTTACCTAGAACAATGCTATCTTTAGATTCAACACCAATTATTTCTCTTAATTCTTCACCATTAATTGCTCTAATCTTACAATTTAAACTAGCCTTCCTAAGTAAACCATTTAAAAACTTTCCATTTACAAATTCACCAAGGAACTTAACTTCTACTTTATCATCTTTGATTTCTACTATTTCTCCTAATATTTTTTGATTTGGAGTTTCAAAAATTAAGTGATAGTTCAAAATATCACCATTGGCTTCTTGAGTTCCTTTGTATTCTATTAAAGCTATATTATCACTTATATATAATATTTTACCTAACACTAGAATCACCCTACTTTATATATTTAAGTATAACATAAAGAAATGCATTTTTAAACACAAAATTAAAAAATCATTTCTTAGGTAACTAGCATGTCCTCTTTGTGATATAATATTCACGTGAATATTATGAATGAATATGATTATTATACTAAAGTAATTAAGCCATTAGAAATAAAATATAATAGGCTATCTAGAATAACTAAAATAATAAAATTGAATTATCTTAACAAAAGGAAATCGGCCTATTATAAATATATAAAACTGTATTATAAATATTTAGTTAAGAATGGCAAAATAAAAGATTTAATTGATAATATCAATTAAATCACTTTATATTTATAATATATTCTTTATTTCTGATAACAAATAACAAATCATAACCATCAGAATCTTTTATTTTGCTACTCGTTTCTAAAACAATTTTATTTTTTAATCCCTTTGGAGTTACATTTTTAACTGTAATATATTCATATTCATTATCATTCTTATATCTGAATTTAGAGAATAATTCAAATATTTTCTCTAAGGACCACTTACTTTCTGAAGAAAATTCATAATCAAAAATCATTAAAACTTTATTATTTAAAGTATAGTCTATATTAATTACATTCTTATATTTATTACATACTTTTCTATCATTACAGAATTCATAATCATAAACATATTTAGTTGTAACTAATGGATTAGATAGTTTTATTTTAACATTACCAATACTACTTGTTTCAAAAGATAATTCTTCTCCTGCTTTAACTTCCTTTTGAGTAATAATATTTTCAATTATGGCTGGAGTGATATTAACATAATTGTATTTGGCTACTCGAACATTTTGAGAATAAGCAGTTCCGTTTTGAATTTTAATTTTATAATTCTTTTTTATTTGCTTTTTAGTTAATCTATATACTAATAAACATGATCTAGAAGAATCTTTTAAAACTGTCTTGTCAAAGCAACTATCACCATAATCACTAAAGTTTGCCGCTTTGTCTGTGGATGGATAAATGCCTTCTCTTTTATATATTAAACGGAATAACCTTGAATCTAAGTTCACAGTATCCATTGAGTTGTTTTCTATATAAACCCTAGCCACTAAGTAATACTCATCATCTGAAAATTTGTTTCCTCGATAGTCTAGATTAGTAACAATTGAATCTTCAAAGCGATAAGACATTTCTCCATTATTAAATAGGACTCCTTGTTTATATGTTTTATCATAATTTTTAGGAGCTGATTTAGAAGCAAAGTATAATGCAACACATAAAAGGATAGCTCCAAAAATAGCAGCCATAAGTAGATTTTCTTTTAAATAATATACAAACTCTCTTCCAAATCTTCTAATTAATCTTCTTAATTTAACTCCGTCATTTTTAAAAGTAACTTCGACTTCGTCATTGTCGCCTTCAGCGACTTCAAGTTCTTTAATATCTTTATCAAAGTTAAATTTCTTAATATTAAAGCCTAATCCTCTAAATAAGAATAAGAGAATAAAGTATATTTGAGGCAAGACTGATAACAAAGACAAATCCCTATAGATACGGGCAGCTTCGGCTGTCATAACAGTTTTCTCTAAAGAAATTAAAGCTCCACTTACAATATTTAAAAATATAATTAAAATTATATAATAACCAATACTAGCAATATATGCTTTTGTAGGTTTCTTTTTATATATAAATAATAAAGTAATACCAATAATACCCACTAGTAAAACTACTATAGCTAAATAAAATATTGGCGAAATATATTCTGTAGAAAAACCTTTATAAATATTTCCAGTATAATTATTAACTACATAGTCATTAAAAAAAGTTATTACTCCATATGTTCTTCTAGCTACATAGCCAGCTAAAACAGCTAAAATAATATTAATGATTCTAAAATATTTTATTAAAAAAGCATAGGGTTTCTTTAATATCATATACTATTCTCCTAGTATAATAATATCAAGAAACCCAAAAAATGTCTATTAGCTATAGATTATTTTTTCTTGTTTACTAAAAGTTGACCCGCCATTAAATATATTGTTGGGTTTTCTTGCAAGAATTTTTCATAATTAGAGTTAAATATTTTAATTATTTCATCTAAAGTATCTCCCTCACTTGTTATGTAATATGCATAACCACTTTTAGGTATCAATAATTCTTGATTTGGATATATGTAATCTTCTAAATTCAGACCATTAAGCGCTGCTAACAGCTCAGGATTAATATTATAACTCTTAGCTATTTTATATAAACTATCTCCTTTTAAAACCACATAATAATTAAAGTAATCAGCATTTTTATTATAACTATCTAACACTTTATTCCACCTCTAATATAAGGTATGAAAAAAATACAAATGTGTTATTCAGAAATGAATATCACATTTGTATTATTAAAATTCCATTCAAAATTTGTCATTAGTAGTTTCTCTGAAACTACATTGTTATAAACATACAAACTATCTTTAACTAAATAGTATACTGAATCTTTATCTATTTTTACTATATTAGATATATCTTTATTAGATATTTTAATTTTATATTTATCCACTAGTAAATATAAATTATTATTAATTATTTTGTAATCATATACATTAGAATTATTAATATCTTTACTAGCATCATAGTTTGTTAATTCTGCTAGGTTTTTCCTTAGGTTAATAATAAATCTATTCTTCTCTTTTTGATCTACTAAATATAATTTTTTATTATCATCTACAAAATAACTATTGTATGAGACACCAGTCTCTAAGGCCAATTCTTTATATGAACCTTTCTTTATATCAATAACAAATAATTTGTTAAAATAATGTTGAGAGTTATAATCAGGCACTATTAAAAGATTATTATTTTGATAAACCAATTCTAGTTTATAAACATCTTTTTTAAATAAATCTATCTTTTTGTTTTTAACAGAATTAACATAGTAAAAGCCTTTATAATTGTATAGTAGATAATCTTTATCTAAATAATTATGAATAGTAATATTTTCATATTTTTTATTAATATCTTTAGTTTTTTCATAATTATATAGATTATCTACCGAGGATAAATTATAAGCTATTATTTCTTTAGAATCATAGCATAGAGGATAAAAAATGATATATGAACTAGTTGGAACTAAACAATACTCTTCACCATTTTTATATATATTAACATCACTTATTAAAGATCTCTTATTGATATAGTTATTTCTAATAATAAATGGAAAAGTCACATTATGGTAAGACACATAAAAGTAATATAAATTATTTTTATATTCTTCAACTATTCCATATTTATTAACTTTATAATCTTTTTTATACTCATGTGGTTTATTAATTATGAATAAAAAAATTAAAAAAGAAATAATTAAAAATGTAATAAATATTAATAATTTTAAATTATTCTTTTTCAGTTTTCGCATATTGTTTCTTTGCTTCCATCATAAAATTAGATATTGTTGTTTCAATTTCATCTAATGCTTTTTTTGGCAAGTTGGTTAGAACTACAACCTCCTTAACTGTATCTATTGTAATTTTACCCCAAATCAAGCCCTTATATACTTGCATATCATTATACAAATCAGGAGTTATAGTGTAGAAAAAACTACCCCATAGAAGTCTTTTACATCCTAAAAGAATTCTCTTGTCTGTTAGAACGACAGCAAAAGTATGAAATATTTCTCTAAAGTTTTCATTTTTTTGAGCAACAAAAGAGTACAATATTTTTTCATCGAAATTAATATAGTCCTCAACTATTGCTGCATGCTTCTTAACTCTCCAAGCAACCCCGCCAGGATATTTTTGTCTAAATCTTTTTATTTGGTTATAAACTTCACCCATTTGTACCACCTAGTTATATTTTATAATGTTTTTTTCATTTTAGCAAATTATGTTATAATTTTAATTGTGATGTTAAATGAAAAAAACCATTTACTATTCTTCTTATGAAGAAGACATTATTAAGAATAAGAATCAAGATTATGTTATAAAAGATAATTATAAATATATTCATAATAATATTTTTTATAAATTATTATCTCATTTTTTTCATTTTATCTTTATTATTGTAGCTTTTATATATTCAAAATTATATTTAAGAATTAAGATAGTTAATAAAAAGATATTAAAAAAAGAGAAAAACTATTATTTATATAGTAATCATACTTTAGAATTTGGGGATGTATTTAATCCAGTATTACTAACTATTCCTAAACATCCATATATTATATGTAGTCCAGCTAACTTAGGCATTCCAGTCATAGGAAAGATATTGCCTCTAGCAGGAGCATTACCTATACCTAATGGTATAACTAAATTAAAGGAATTAAAGGATGCCATTAGTCACTATATCAATAAAAATAAATGCATAGTTATTTACCCAGAGGCACATTTATGGCCATATTCAACATTCATAAGACCTTTTAATAAATCAGCGTTTCATTTTCCAGTAGACTATAGTGCCCCAGTTTTTGTAGCTACAACTACATATCAAAAAAGAAAATATTTAAAAAGACCTAAGATTACTATATTTGTAGATGGACCATTTAATATAAAAGATAATTTAACTAGAAAAGAAAACATTAATTATTTACATGATATAGTCCATGAAACTATGACTAATAGAGCAAAATCAAGTAATTATGAATATATAAAGTATATAAAAAAATAGTTCTTAACGAACTATCTTTTTTTTATGAACTAGTATATTTAGCTATTTGATAAGGTGTTGCTTCAGTTCCGTTGCCACCAACTACATATACATTTGGAGATAGGTAAACTACGGGACGAACTAGATTACTTAAAGAAGCCTGTGAGTTTGTAGTTCCATCTATTCCGCCAGTATAAGATACATTAAAAACGCTTTCGGGAGCAGAATATTGAGTACACGTCCATTGATAGCTAGAAGAGTATAACCAATTCTCTTGATTTAATAAAAGTGATTGAATTGTGCTTAAACTAACACTACGATTGGTGCTATAGTAGCCATATCCGTAATCACTTGCATTCATTATACCCACTCTTCCCTGGAGTGTTTGCCTTTGTGTTTCGTTTGCATATGATTGATTTGCTGTTGCATTATATACGGAAGCGCCAGTATTCCAGTAAACATTCTCTACCATACTTCCATAGAAATCACTTTCAGATAATCCGATTACAGTATAGTCACACTTTCCCTTTACAGTATTTAACCGCCTATAACAATATGCTGTATTTGTTCCGTCCTGTTTTCCCCAATAATATGCATTCAATAATGTGTAGAGAGTATTATTTCCCCATTCTCCAGTATAGTTTGACGCTTTTGCATCATATGCAAAACTTCCTATTGAATCTTTTCTTATTATTTTTATTAAATTTTGTGATGTGGCACATCCAGAAGATGTGCATGTTGGAATTAGTCCTATTATTCTCCATTTCTCATTATTAAACCATATATAGTTATTTGGGTTTGTTCCTTCATATCTATATCCTGCATCGTAATTAACATTTTCATTTGATTTTTCTAATCTAAATTTCATAACTGGAACAGTTGCTGATGCATTATATTTTCTTGCAGAAATATTAATATAATCACTTGTGGACAGTTGCCCTAATTCAAAACATCTTGACGCAATTAAAGATGTAGTCGCATAGGAATACGCTTTTTGAGTATTATTTATAGCAATATATAGCCCATTATAAGAACTAGTTGATACAGGTTCAATCGTATAACACACTTGATAATTTCCTTCTTCTGGGATTTGGGCGTATAAATGATAATATCTGCCTCCATTATAAGTCATTAAACTCGGATCAGATTCATATTCATCATCTTCATTTAAACTCCATACTGATAATGGCGTTCCACTTATCCCAGTCGAGTTTGAATAATGAAATTGAGTTGGATTTATTAAACTAGTGGTTATATTTGTTACCGATGAATAATTCGGAATACTAAACTCTTCTTTAATTGCTTTTTCTTCTACTATGTTATTAAGTAAATACTCTTCATTATTATTATTTAAATCAATTGTTTGAAAGTCAACACTACATTCTACTTTTCCAGTTATGTTGTCTATTGATATCCTAAAGTCTTCGTTATTTCCACTTGAATCAGGCATTCTCTTCCATTGTCCTCGGGCATTTTCACATTCTATATCTACATAATATTTATTTCCATCATTTGGAAAGTGATCTTGAGGAACTCCATCTACTTTAACTGCAAACATAACCCCATCTTGCATAAATTTCTTTGGGTTATTTTTACTCACTAAAACTATTAACAAAGATGTTGTTAATATTATTCCTATTACAATTAATAATATATAATTCTTTTTCATTGAGTTCCTCCTTTCTTTTTATACTATTTAGCTACCATATATGGATCTGCTTCTGTCCCTGTTCCACTAACTACATACACATTTGGAGATAGATATACTACTGGTCGAACTTGGTATCCAAAATTAATGTTGTTACTTGATGAATTAACAAGAATAGAACCAGATTCACTAATAGCTTGTACTGCCTGGTCCTTATTATCTTTATTCGTCATTGTCCATTCAAAGCTGTATTTATATAACCAATTTGCTAATGTTACTGATGTAAAATCATAATTTTGTAGAATCACAGTTTGATTACTACTTGCGTATCCATAATCGCTTACGTTCATCACACCTATATGCCCCTGAACTGTTTGGGTCTGTATTTCACTTGCATATGCATATTGGACATTTTGGTTGCTCGAGGCTGATCCAATATTCCAATATACATTTTCCACCATACTTCCGTAGTAATCATTACTTTGTAATCCAATATCTCCATAATCACACTTACCCCTAGCTGAGTTAGAATATGCATAGCAATTATTCGTAAATGTTCCATCTTGCTTTCCCCAATAATAATTATTTAACAGTGTATATAAAGAATTATTGCCCCAAAAACCTGTTCCGGCACCATAAGTCACATCATCAAAAACTATTCCACCAATTGAATCATTTCTGATTATTTTTACTAAGTTTTGGCTTGTTGCACAATTAGCACTTGTGCATGTTGGAACTAATCCTATTATTCTCCACATTTCATTATTAAACCATATGTAATTATCTGGATTTGTACCTTCATATCTATATCCTGGGTTATATGCAGTATTATTATTGGCTCTCTCTATTCTAAATTTCATCACTGGAACTACTGCTGACGCATTATATTTTCTTACAGATATATTAATATAGTCACTTGTTGTTAATGAGTAAAAATCATAACATCCCGATTTTTCCTCAGATGTTGAAGATAAAATACTATATTTGGTAGTTCCGTTTATTGCTATATATAATCCGTTATTCACCGAACTTGAGCCGGATGATATCGTATAACATATTCGATAGTTTCCGGATTCTGGAACTCCGGCATATATATGATAATATCTACCTCCATTATAAGTCATTAAACTTGGATCCGATTCATATTCATTGTTTGCATTTAAACTCCATACTAACAATGAAGTACCGGACGTAGCGGTGGCACTAGAATAATGAAATTGAGTTGGATTTACTAAAGAATTTGTTACATCAGCAACAATCGTAAAATCCTGAAGTATAAAACTTTCATCAATAGCGTTGTTTTGAACCACTGTTGATAATAATGCACTATCATGATTACTTGTATCTTGAGTATATGTTAATCCGCATACCTCTTCTTCATCTGCTACATTACTAAATACTAAACTATCCCATTTTCTATTCCAATATGGAGTTGCTCCTGTTGAACAACTTATATTTCTTGTATAATTCGCGGCTTCATTTACTGTTCCGTTTATATTAATTTTTATATCTGGTCGAAATTCTTCTATACTACTTTGAATTAAAAATGAACTAAAACTACTGTTAGTTTGGACAGTAAAAAAAGCCAATGTAAAAGGAAGTCCTATTATTAATAGAACCACTATAATCATTAATACATTAAGTTTTACTTTATCCCTTTTCATTAATAATTACTCATTTACTCCCATTCTATGTTAATTATATAGAATTGGAACGCACATGTAAAGACCCCTTAGGAGTCTTTAAATTGCCTATCTCCATCCTGCTATATCATCATAGCTAAAAGAATAATCTAGTTTTTTATTATATATCTTTTCATAAGCTTCTACTTTTTGCTTATAATCTTTTTCAGCCATTTCTATGCTACTAGATCTAACCGATTTTTGGGAATCAGGATATATTGGTTTTAAAACATGTATAATATATTTCACTTGATTAAATTCATCATTATCCGGAGTATTTAAATCAACCATTTCCGTAAAACAAGAAATAATTGGAACATTCATTTCTGAAGCAAAATGGTAAGCTCCCCTTTTGCATGGCCTTGGTTTTCTATAATTAAACCACATTTCTTCTTCTGGATATATCAATACATAATTCTTTTTATCTAATACTTTTTTTAGGTTAGGTTTAAATGTTTCTATCATATAATTTGTGCTTTTACTTAAAGGAATTATATTTAAGTTATTAACTAGATATTTTAGAAAGCCTGGTAATAATAAATTAGTTTCTTGGCTAACAATATACATGTTTTTATGATATCTTTTTCTAATTAATTTTCTAACAATCATACTATCTAAAGGATTAAAATGATTATTAGTAATAATAGCACCATCTTTGATATCTTTAAGATTCTCTAGTCCTTCTATTTCAATATACTTATGTATTTTTAAATCTATATATCTTAAATATGCATAGCACCTTTTATTTCGAAACCAAAATCTAACTTTATTCTTTCTATTTTTATAGAAGTTCTTAAGAATCTTTTCGGACTCCTCAGGAGTCAATACAGCATCATTTATTTCAACTTTTTTATTTAATTCATTATCTAAAATGTTCTTTTGAATATTCTTAATAACTTCTTTTTTGCTACCACCAACTATCATTTATATTTCTTCTTTCTTTATTTTCAAAAATATATTTCATAGTTTTATCTGAATCGTTTAATCTCCTTGCTTGTTCAATCATATTTTCAATAGTTGCTTGATCATTTTTCTTTTTTTCATCATCAAAACTATTTAATGTATTCTCTATATCTTTTATAAAAGGAGATTTTTTGGCATACTTCCAAAAATAATTTTCATAGGGTATGTTTTTATAATGCCAAGGTTTTAGCATCAAATTATAATGAATTAACTTAGGATTAGATAACTCTTTCTTATTTAAAACTGGCATAGCATTCCAAACTTCATCTATATGAAGAATGTTTCCTTTAGCCAAACGATTAATATAATCTTGATCTGGTGCCACTACTTCAAAATCATATTTTTTTAATATACTTAAGAACTTTTTGGCAAAATCCACTTCCCTAAGCCTTTTCATATTCATTAATAAGACTCCAGAATTAATATATTCATATCTAGATATACCAACATATTGTTCATAGTAGTCAACAAAAGGCATATCAAAAACTGATTTATCAACACATCCTGCAAATAAATGGTTATCTAAATCCATTTCATATAATTCAGCTATATCAGCGTTTAAAGTAGTATCAGCATCAATATATATACCTTTATCATGTTCTTTAAACATATTAGGTAAAAATATACGATAATAAACTGTTATAGGAAAATGAGTTTTTGTAATCATTTTATTTAATTCATCTTTATATGGTTTAATAGTATCTATCATATTAATAAACTCTAATTTAACATTTCCCTTTTCCAATTCTTTTAATTTATCAATAGTCTCTTTAGTTAAATCTTCATGAATAATATGAATATTATAATTATTCGTTGAATTAGCATAATCTATTAAAGACATAATCGATACAGATAAATATGGGGCATAATTTTCATTTATAGTGTAAAAAATGCTTATGTTATTCATTTTATCCTCCTCATAATATCTTGATATTCTTCCAAGATATCATCTATTTGGTGTGTTTTAAGTATATCATGTAAGTCTTTAATATTCCACGGTTTAATAGTTTGGGTTCTAACCTTAGGAAAAAATTTAAAGGTAGTTGTAAAATGTCTAAACACGGTTTTATCAGTTATTTTCTTTTGCTCATTATATTTTCTATTAACTTTTAATTTGAATTTACACAGTTTATTTAAGGCATGTTGATCAGGCAAAAGCATTTTTTCATCACGACATTTTTCTCTAGCCAAACGAAATAATTCTGTTTCCTTTATTAAATCTAAGTTTAAAAGTAAAACCCCAGAATTAATATAATCTCTTTTAAATATATTATTTTTATAAATGTGGCTTCCATAGTAGTCTAAAACTCCTACTAATTCATAATCTTTATTATCAATTTCATAAAATTCCTTTGGATCTTTTAAAGCCACCACATCATTATCTAAATATAATATTTTAGATGGCAAATCTATTAAATCAGCATATAGTCTTAACATACAATATGGAGTAAATCTTGTGCCAATATTCGCAGTTGGCGGGCAAGTTTTAACTTGCTTAGTTACATCTATCAATTTAACAAAATTATTCTTATTATTCTTTTTAACAAGTTTATCTAAAAAATCGATATATCTTTGAGGCATCATATCAAATTCTTTTTCTTCATTAGAATACTTCATAGTTAAAACATATATATGTAATGATTCTTTTGTCCTCTTTAATAAAGATAAAATTGATATAACTAATCCATCAATTATATTTTTATCTCCACAATAAAGTATATTCATAGCGTCACCTCTAGACTGTGTAATCATATTCTATCATATATTTGTTTTAAAATATATGATTATTTGATATAATTTGGGAGTGAGACATATGAAAACAGCAAATAAAAATTATCCTTATTATAATCATATATATTATCAAAATTTACAAGAAATGATTTTGGAAAATTATAATAATATTCCTAATAAAGTTGCTTTTTCTTTTTTTAATGGTGATGAACTAGTAAAAAAAACATATAAAGATGTTTATGAAGATGTTTTTGCATTAAGTAACTATTTTTATAATATGTATAATAATAAGCATATTGGTTTAATTGGTGAAAATTCATATAACTGGATTATTACTTTTTTTAGTATTATTTTAAGCGGTAATGTTTGTGTTCCTTATGATAAAGATATAGATAATGAATTATTAACTAAACAGATAAAATTAAGTGGAACTAAAGCTATATACTACTCTAGAACTTATAATGAAGGTATTAATAAATTAAAAATAAAAAGTTATCCCTTAGAGGATATATCCTCTTACATGAAATTATATTCAAAAAAGAATAATAAATATAAAATAGATAACGATAAAGATGCTGCTATTTTTTGGACATCTGGAACTACAGGATTTAATAAAGGTGTTTTATTATCTCAAAAGAATATTATGAGTAATATATATGGTGCTTGTAGCCTTTTTAAGCCCTCTGGGAGAATTGTTTCTTTGTTACCCTTCAATCATACCTTTGGACTAATAACAAGTGTTCTAAAGCCTTTTAACTATGGAAAAGAAGTATTTATTAATAATAGTCTAAGATATGTCATGAGAGATTTAAAAGAAATAGCACCAGAAACAATTTTTGTTGTTCCCCTATTTGTAGAAAACTTTTATAAACAAATATGGAAAAATGCTAGAAAAAAGAACAAAGAAGTATTATTAAGAAATAATATTAAATTGAGTAATTTTATGTTAAGTATTGGTATAGATATGCGCAAAAAATTATTTAAAAGCATATTAAAAGAATTTGGGGGAGAATTAAAATATATTATTTGTGGGGGAGCATATTTAAATCAAACATATATAGATTGGTTTCATAGTATAGGTATTGAAATATTAAATGGTTATGGTATAACAGAATGCTCTCCAGTTGTATCAGTTAATAGAAACTTTTATAAACGTTCTAATAGTGTTGGCGTTCCCATAAGGGGATTAGAAGTTAAAATAATAGATAAAGAAATATGTATTAAAGGTCCTTCTGTAATGAAAGGATACTATAATGATAAAAAAAGTACTAAAGCTGTATTTATAAATGACTATTTTAAAACTGGTGATTTAGGTTATATTGATAAAGATGGATTTATATATATTACTGGAAGAAAAAAAAATATAATTATTTTAAATAATGGTGAAAACATTAGTCCTGAAGAAATAGAAACGGAATTACTTAAAGATGATGGTGTTAGAGAAGTAATTGTTTATGAGAAAGATAATAAAATAATAGCAAAGATTTTTCCTGAAGAAGAATACTTGAAAGATCAAGACTATTTTGATAAATTAATGTATGACTACAATATTAATAAACCAAAAAACAAACAAATAACTATGGTTTTATTAGAAGACAAAGAATTGCCAAAGAATAATAATGGTAAGATTATTAGAACTAAAGCAATTGGGGAGGAATAATGCAAGAGGAAGTTATTAATTTAATAGGAAGCACTTTAGAAATAGAAACAAAGGATATAACTAATAAAACTAATTTAGTTAAAGACTTGGATTTAGAATCTTTAGATTTAGTTGATTTAGTAGTAGCGTTTGAAGAAAAATATAATATAAAAATATTAGATCAAGATATAAAGAATTTTCAAACAGTTCAAGATATTGTTAATTATTTAGAAAAAAATGTATAAATTGTTTATTAAAAAAACTAAAGATTCTAAATCATTCTTAGAAAGCATATTAAACAAATATCATATAAAAAATGATATTTGTTATAATGAATATGGAAAACCATATATAAAAGGGAATCCTATTTATTTTAATATAAGTCATTCTAAAGAATATACTGTCATAGCTATATCAGATCAAGAGATTGGTGTAGATATAGAACATTTAACTTATAAAAAGAAATTGTTAAATAAAATAGCGAATGAAGAGGAAATAAAAGCAATAAAAAATGAACATGATTGGACTAAATTATGGGTTAAAAAAGAAAGTTATGTTAAATACTTGGGTATGGGCTTATCTTATGGTTTAAAAAATGTTGATACAATTAATAACCATAATTTTAGAGTAAAGAAATATAAAAAATATTATATATGTGTATATAAAGAGAAGTAGTTAAAAACTACTTCTCTTTTCTAAGTCATCTTCATAATATATATTATTATAATCATTACTTTGTTCAACAACTATTCTATTATTCTTAAATATTATTTCTTGTATAAGCTTAAGAATTTCATCCATTTCTAATTTTAATTCTACTAATACTTCTTTAAGACTTTCAAAATCATCAAATATTTCTTGAGATGAAAGAGTTTTTACTATGCTTTTATTTCTTTTCATTCTATTATCTAATGAATCAATAGAATTATTAACCGTGGGCAATTGTTCAATTGCCTCTTTTATCTTTTTACATAGAGCAATTTGATTTTCATCTAATCTTATATCTAAATTAGTTATTAACTCAATGAAATGCAATCTATAAGTTTCTTCATCAGTTAAACCTAATGCTTCAGAATCAATTCTTCCTAGTATTTTTATTTCTTCAAATGACAATTGCTCATGGTCTAGTATTTTATCCATAATAGTATGAATAGCAGTATTATTTTCTTGGCCTTGTTTTAATGTAATTAATTCTTGATATAATTCTTCATTCATTCTTTTTAATTTATATATTAAACTATCTATCATACTCTACCTCCAAGACCTGGATTACCATCATTCATGACAGAAGCTTTTTCTTGCATAGAAGAATTTTCAAACTTTCTATAAGTTAATATTCCTTTATCTATTAATACTTTAGCTCTAGTATCTAGTTCATCAAAACTTTTAGCATTCTCGAATAATTTTTGAATATTTTCTATCTCTTGAATATTTTTATTATATATCCTAATATTCTCTAGAAGTCCATCTCTTTTAGCATTTTCATTAACTTTACCTGGACTTATACCAAATATCATAATAACCAATTGGCCATCTATTTTAACATTATTTAATATTTTAAATCCTATTCTTAAACTGGAACCTCTAGTAGCTCTAATTCCATATGGATTAGGTTTTCCTTTTTCTAGATGAATATTATGAGAAAACATACTATTATTAATTTTTACTGTTGGAGATTCTATTAATAAACTTAATTTATTTACTAAAGCACTATAAGAGAAATCATTTTGTTTATAATCCGCTATTTGTCCTTCAAAAGTTTCTGGACTAATAAATATTAAATAATTCTTAGCGTCTTTAATATTTGTTTCACTAACGGTTTCTACTTCTTTTCGATCACTATAATTATTAACTCTATCTCTTAAATCTTCAATTAACACTTGAATTTTGCCATATAATTCAAGTGTAGTTTTTTTAGTTTCTCCAATCGTTTTTAAATATTCTTTTAATTTTATATAATCTCTTTTTATTTTATATTCTTCAAAACTAATTTCATTTTGAAATTGAGTCTTAAGACTCTCTTTTTGCATATTTTCATCTAAACTACTATAAGCCTTAGCAAAGTTTACTATTTTTTCTTTTTCTTCTTCATCTATATCTATTTCTAAGCTATCTAATATACTATTTAGTCTTTGCAATTCTTTTTCCTTAATAGTGATTTTATAGACACTATTAAAATCACTGATTATCTTTTGATAATCTTGGTTATTATCCATAGCATTTATTATAGCAAGAGCAGTAACAACCTTTATTTCTTCAGGATTATCTTTAACTATTAAATCTTTAATCTCAACGCCATCAACTAAAAAGTTCCACATTTCTTCAAGGTCATCTTGAGGATATTTTGTTAAAACTTCTTTTATATTAGAAAAATGCTTTTTAAACTCCACAGGAAGTTTTTTATTATTTGTTATATATGGACTACATTTTTTTAAAAGTGTATCTATAATATGTTTTTCTGGCTCCGGAGCTGGAATCTCTTCTTTAACTTCTGGTTCAATTATTTGTTCATCTTCTTTAGATAACCCTTCTGGTGATAAATCAACATCAGGAATATCTTCTATGGAAGCCTCTTGGATATTAAATGATCTATTTACTATTTTTGCATTATTTTGAGCAACCATAAAGTAAAAATCAATTATTTCTTGGGAAACATTTAGATTACTAACTAATTCATTTATTTTTCTTAAGTCACTATTATCTAAATAAGTATCTTCATTATAATTAGAAATAAGTTCATATACCTCTTGGTATTCTTTTCTTTGAATATTTAATTCTTGAACCATTTCCTTTAATGACTCAACTTTCTTTAATGATTCTGTTTTTATTAAAGAAGCAATAGTTTTTACATATTTGTGATATAAAACTATTTGTGATTCATTTCTATAAGCAGAATAATTTCCTACTAATTTTTTCATGTTTAAATAATCATTAGATGTTCTTATTCTTTCAGATACACATTCATCCAATAATTCTTCATATTCTGAGGAACTCAAAACATCAGGATTATTAGCAATGGCATCCAACATTTGTAATTTATCTTCAATTCTCTTGATAGTAGCAGAGTTAACTTGAATATCATGGTCAAAATTATTAATTGTGTTAATTAAATAATTAATAATATCATTCATAATATAACCTCCACATTCTATCCTATTTTCTTTTTAATTATATCATTTCATGTTTTTATCTTCAATAAAAAAGAATGGATGACTCCATTCATTTTTTAGACACAAGTATATCCACCATCAATAGGTAATATTACACCAGTTACATAGGAAGCCTCATCAGATGCTAAGAAAATAGCTCCTGCATTTAATTCGCCTTCTCTTCCATATCTTTGCATAGGAACAGTTCCCTTCATGTATGCTTGAAAATCTTCTGTATCTAAAACGGCTTTTGTTAATTCTGTTTCAAAATATCCTGGGCATATAGCATTACATGTAATATTGTATTTAGCTAGTTCTGCAGCAACTGCTCTAGTAAAATTAACTACTCCACCTTTAGAAGAATGGTATGCTATAGTTCCCATTGCCGTATTACCTACTAATCCATACATAGAAGCAATATTAATAATACGACCATAATTATTCTTTTTCATAATGTTTCCGAAGGCTCTAGTCATTTTAAATACTGATGTTTGATCTGTTGCAATAGTGAAATCCCATTCGTCATCAGTCATTTCTAAAACTCCAGCATCTTTAGATGATCCTGCACAATTAACCAAAATATCTACTTTGCCAAATGTTTCTTCAGCTAATTTAGCTGCATTATCAATATCTTCTGTATTAGTTACATCACATTTAACTGCTAATACTTTTACTCCTTCTTTTTCTAATTCACTTTTTAATTCTTCTAATCTTTCTATTCTTCTTGCTAATAAAACTAGGTCTGCTCCTTGAGCTGCAAAAGCTCTAGACATTTGTCTTCCTAGCCCTGAACTTGCTCCAGTAACTACTGCAACTCTTCCTTTTAAATTAAACATTCTTATCACTCCCATCTCTATTTAAATATTTAATTATTTCACTAATAACTATAGCACCATCACTAGTTGCAGTTACAAGTTGTCTAACTTCTTTAGTTCTTGTATCTCCCGCAACAAACAATCCTGGAGTTTTTGTTTTGCAATCTTCTCCAGCAATAATATATCCACTTTCATCTAAATCAGCTAGGGAAGCAAATATACCATTATCAGGAATTCTTCCTATAGCTATAAATAATCCATCGATATTTAAAGTTTTACTATCATTTTCTTTATTAACAATTTCTATTCCTTCAAGTTTTTCTTCACCAATAATCTTAGAAACTGAACTATTAAAAATAATTTCTACATTACTTTTTTTCTTTAACTCTTCAACCTCGACTTCTTCAGCATTTAAAGCAGAATTTCTACTAACTAAATATACTTTATTAGCTAATCCAGCTAAGTATAATGCATCCTCTACCGCTGTGTTTCCATTTCCCAAAACTGCTACATCTTTACCTTTGAAAAATGCTCCATCACAGGTTCCACAGTAAGATATTCCCTTTCCTAACAAACTATCTTCTTTATCTATATTTAGTTTTCTACTCTTATTACCCGTGGCAATAACTACTGTTTTTGCCTCATAACTATTTTTGGTAGTTTTAACAATAAAAACGTTATTTTCTTTTTTTAATTCAACTACTTTTTCAAATTTTATTTCTGCCCCCAAATTTTTGGCTTGATTATATATTCTAGTAGCGAACTCCATTCCTGATATATTTTCTTCTACAGGATAATTTTCTATACTTAAAGTATTAATTATTTGGCCTCCGTAGCTTAACGCTTCTAAAACTAATACATTTTTATTAGCTCTTCTTCCATATATAGAAGCCGTTAAACCAGCAGTTCCAGCACCAATAACAATTATGTCATACATATACTTCACCTTGCTTTCTTAATAAAAGAGTAACATATATAATATAATAATTCAATTCATTTGATTTAGGTAATCTATGATAGAATAAGCAGCATTTCTACCAGCTCTAGCTGCCCAGGCAACTGTGCTTTTAGTTCCTGCTACATCTCCACCAGAGAATATTTTTTTATTACTTGTTATTCCATCTTTATCAATTAATATTTTACCTTTATCATTTAATGCTAATTCAAACTTTTTTACAACTCGATCAGGATGAGAACCAATAGCTAAAATAACGATATCACAAGGTATTTTTTCTTCAGTTTCTTTTATATTTTTAAGTTCTTTATCTACTTTAGTAGTTTTTATTTCTTTAACTTTTTTATTTCCAACTATTTCAATAATATTTGTTTCACAGACAATATCAATGCCTTCACTTTTAGCTTTCTTTACTTCTTTTATATCAGCAGTTATATTATCTTCAGAACGACGATATAACACTTTTACTTCTTTAGCGCCTTTTCTTTTAATAGTTCTAGCAACGTCCATTGCAACATCTCCACCGCCATTAATAACTACTACTTTATCATTGAAATCTACATCCATTTTTTCTTCAAGTAATTCATTCGCACCATAAACCCCATCAAGTTTTTCACCTTTAATATGCATTCTATTAGATTTATTTGCTCCTATACCAATGAATATGGCATCATAATTATCTAGTAATTCACTTAATTTTAAATTCCTTCCAAGTTCCTCATTATAATGAACTTCAATTCCCATATTAATAATTCTTTCAGTAACTTTAGAAACTATATCTTTTGGCAAACGAAAATTAGGAATTCCGTGAGTTAATAATCCACCTAAGTAATCATGTTTTTCATAAAGTGTAACGCCAATACCATTCTTTCTTAGAAATGCAGCACAAGTTAATCCAGCTGGCCCAGAACCAACCACTGCAACATTATATTTTGTTTCTTTAGGAACTCTTAATTTCCAATCATTATTTATCGCCAAATCACCAATGTATGCTTCAATTGAACCAATTTTAACTTTCTTTTTGCTATTCTTTTTAACACATGCTCCTTCACATTGTTTAGAATGAGGGCATATTCTTCCACATATTGAAGATAAGGTGCTAGTTTCACTTAAAACTTTATACGCATCTTCGAACTTTTCTTCCTTGGACAATTTAATGACTTTTAAAATGTTATTATTCAAAGGACATCCACGCAAGCATGGCTTCTTTTTACATAATTCACAATTTAAAATAGTTTTAATCTTTCTATCAAACTCCATAAGAACCTCCTAGGTGTCCTACACTAATTATACTTCAATATTTTTCTAATTAAAAGCCAATTCGACATTTAAATTGTCATCTACTAAAGCAATATATAAGAATATACATCCACTTATGGCTATTAGTAAAGACGCTATAAAAGATAAAATAGTTAGGTTTCTTTCTTTATCAGAAGCATTCTTTTTTAAATTAACTAAAGATACAAATGAATCTTGTAAAAAATAGACATAAACTACAATTAAAATAGAAAAAATAATTACCAATATTTTTCTATACTTTTCTTTACTAATTTTATCATCAAAAAGAAAGAACTTTTTTTCTAAATGATTAGAATAAAAGCTCATTATTATTATAACTATATATATTAGCCAAATAAAATCTTCAACATTTATTTGAGCAATACGATTTTTTATCTCATTGTTATTCATAGTAAATACTATGAAAAGTTATTTATTTCTTTTCTTTTTTTAAAACCAAGCCACCATAACTAGATAATTCAGTTTTATTAGAATTATTTAAAGAATGGGTAATCGCAGATTTCTCATACCCTTTTGGTAAGTGAATAGGCAAATCAATATTCGTTCTATTAACAAGTATTAAAGAGGATTCTTCCTCACTTTCTCTTTCAAACATAAAATTACACGCTGTAATATCAACTATATTTAAATCAGCATTTTCTAAAAATTGATTAGTGTTTCTTATTTTACCAATATATTGAAAATATTTTAATAAATCATAGTTAATATTATCCCATGGGAATGGCCTTCTATTGGCTAAATTACCCATTCCCTCTAAACCTACTTCATCACCATAAAATATAGATAGGTTTCCAGGTAAAAATGTTAATGCAAATAAATATGATTTATATACTTCTAATCCTTTGCGATACTCTTCAGGACTTAGTTTATAATTCCTTTGCCATTCTCTATCATTATTACTTAAATTCCATGCCCATTCTCCATACATATTAAATTCTTGACTTCCAAATATATTAATGGCTCTGGAAATATCATGAGTAGATGTGAAATTCATTAAAGAATTAATTGTATCCTTGGGATATTGACTATTAATTTGATTTAATGTATATCCTAAGTTATAAAAATCTCCATATTTATAATATCTAATTAAAGCATCAACAAGTAAATAGTCCATTACTGAATCCATTCCTTTACCTGATGATAAATAGCCTCGATTCATATACATAGGATTTTTCCATACTTCTCCTAAAATAAATCCATCTTTTTTATTGCGATGAACTGCAGTTCTTATTCCTTCAATGAATTCATCAGATAATTCATCTGCAACATCTAATCTTAAACCATCAATGCCTAATCTAAACCATTTATCAATGATTCCGTCTTGACCATAGATATATTCTTGCCATTTCTTTGAAGAACCATCACAAACAGGTAAATTTTTCATTCCCCACCAATAATCAAATTGGTGATTATTTTTGCGGTAAAAATCTGAGTAATGAGAATCCATACTTTGATAAGCTCCAAGATTTTTGTAAGTTCCATATTCATTGAAGTATTTACTATCATTTCCAGTGTGATTAAATACAGCATCTAGAATAATATTCATTCCCATAGCATGAGCTTTAGAACATAGTTCTTTTAAATCTTCGTTAGACCCTATGTATGGATCTACTACTTCATAATCACCTGTATCATAACGGTGATTAGATTGACTAAGGCATATAGGACTTAAATAAATAATTGATGTTCCTAATGATTTTATATAATCTAGTTTTTCAATTATTCCTTTTAAATTACCACCATAATAATCTACATTCCACAATCCTTGTTCATTTGGACCAACAGACACATCTTCATTCCACGACTTATGAATATTCCTATTGGGCATCTCTTTTAATTCAGTTCCTTCACCCTTATTAAATCTATCTACAAATATATGATAAATTATCTTACCTTGAGCCCACTTAGGCGTTTCAAAATTAACACTTAATTTCCATTTTTCTTCATCCATAATACTGGTTTTAGAAGTTACATCTTTTTTCTTCAATAATACTTGTTGATTATTAATATGGCATGAAAAATAATAATGATAAATGGCTTTAGTTGGCAAAAAAACTCTCTTTTCGAATCTAGCTTCTTTTCCATCATTATTAACATAATCCAAGGCATGCTCGCAATAATAATTATGTCCTCCAACTATTAATTTAACATTACTTATCCATCCTAAAGACATAGGTAATTTAACACTAAATGAATATAAAACCCCATCATCATTCTTTTCTAAAGCTTCTACTTTTACTTCTTGTTTAATCATTATTGTCTCCTACTACTATTTTATAAATATTATAGCATAAGGATATAATAAAGAGTATTATTTATTATTCAAAAATAAAAAAATCAATCACTAATGATTGATTAATTGACTCCTGGTGGAGTAGACGAGAATTGAACTCGTGTCCAATATAACCTATTAAATGATATCTACAAGTTTAGTTGGAATTTGTTTTATTATATAGCCAGATCCAACACACTTTCTATATAACTAGATTAATTAAATATTCATTATTATCCATTAATCAAAGATAATAATATATCTTATATAAAATGAACCTTATAACACTCTATAAGAATAGTGTTTATAAGATACTCCTACGCTATCTTAAGCGTATGTTGGAGCAAAACTATAATTAGTTTCGTTATTTATTTTTTTGTGCATTTTAGGTATGCCTACCACTTGCAATCATCTCTAGTGTTTATATGTCGAAACCAAACTACCCCAGACATGAACATTATACCATATTTAGAGGTTTTTGTCTAATGTTGATAACTTTGAAGTTATCAACAAATATTCGCTGAAGAAGATGCATTTAAATCCAAACTAGCAAAATTCTTCTTTAAATACAATGGATATGCTGCTGCTCCAATCATTGCAGCGTTATCTGTGCAATAAATAAATTCAGGCAAATCAAGTTTTGCACCATGCTTTTCACAAATACTATTTATTTCTTTTCTTAAATATTTATTTGCAGAAACCCCTCCAGCTATAATAACATTTTTAATGTTAGTTTTAGATAAAGCTAAATCTAACTTTCTTGTTAATTCATCTACTGCATTTTTTTGAAAAGATGCCGCTAAATCTGCTTTATTTATCTCATTTCCACGCATTTTTTCATTATTAACTAAGTTTAAAACACCGCTTTTTAAACCACTATAACTAAAATTATAAGAATCATCGCTTAGTGGCACTGGAAGTTTATATGTAGGATTTCCTTCTAAGGCTAATTTCTCAATATTAGGACCTCCAGGATACTTTAAACCAATGACTCTAGCCACTTTATCAAAAGCTTCCCCTATTGCGTCATCTTGAGTTTCACCAAGCATTTCAAAATCATAATCATCATTCATTTTAATTAACTCAGTGTGACCTCCACTTATAATAAGCGCTAATGAAGGGAAATGCATATTATTATCTATTTTATTAGCATATATGTGGCCTATTAAGTGATTAACTTTAATTAAAGGTTTTTTATATACATAAGATAAAACCTTAGCAAACTCTACTCCCACTAGTAATGATCCAAGTAATCCAGGGGCGTATGTTACCGCTATGGCATCACAATCAGAAACTTTCATGTTTGCTTTCTTTAGTGTTTCTTCTAAAACCATTGTTATATTCTCTGTATGCATTCTAGATGCTATTTCTGGAACTACTCCTCCAAACTCAGCATGTGTATCCATTTGAGTTAAAATGGTAAGGGCTACAACCTTTGAACCATTTTTAACAATAGCTATACTAGTTTCATCACATGAAGTTTCAATACTTAATATAAAAACATCTTTCATTAAATCACCAACTTCATCATATAAGCGTCTACGTTTTGATAATAATTCTTTCTTTTTCCTTCTATAGTAAAATTAAATTTTTTGTATAGATTAATCGCTGCTTCATTATCTTGAGCAACTTCTAATATAACTTTATCATTTTTAGCTAAATATGAATTAATAAAAATCTCTAGCAATAAACTAGCAATCCCCTTTTTTCTTTTTTGGTCATCAACAACTATTATTTCTAATTCATAGTAGTCTATATTTTTATAAACTATTAGTAATCCATCTATTTTGTCATTTTCAGAAACAAGAATTATATAATTGTTGTTATTTAAATATTCTTTAATATTATATGTTCTTTCAAAGTTCTCATTTACTAAAGAACCCAAAATATTAATGTTTTCAATATCACTTATTCTAGCTAATCTTATCATTTTTCAACTTCTATTTTTTTAATATAAATTGGATTTACTTTATGAGGATTGATTGTGTTTTTTCCCATAGCAAAAGAAATAATCTTTTCATAGTCAATATCTATATCCGCATAAACTTTTTCTGTATTTAATAAATTTTGGTATTCTGAATTATTTAAATATTCATATTCCTTTATTATTTTATTATTCTCATCAAAATAGCCAACATAATAACCATTGTTATCACTAAAAGAAACTATTTTGTCTTTAGCATTAATGCTTACAGCTAAGCATTCTAAAGAAGAAACAACTCTAACTGGAATATTTAAAGTCCATCCAAATGTTTTAGCTATAGTTACTCCAAGTCGAACACCGGTAAAAGAACCTGGACCATTTACAACAATAACTGACTCGGGCATTTTTCCTTCTAGGACTTTTTCAATGGTTGGCATAATATATGTGCTATTTTGTTTTTTATTTTGAATAATCTCCTTTTTGACTATTTTATTATTCTCATCAAACAAAATAACTATTATGTCGTTAAAATGAGTATCCAAAAACAAATTCATCTTTCACCTATAAAACAGATTCGCATAGTTCTTCATATACTTTTCCATATGGCTTAAATAAAAGAACTCTTGTATTTTCATCAACTATTTTAAATACTATTTCTAATCTTTCTTCAGGTAGCTCATCTTTAATCATCTCGGCCCATTCAATAATAGTAACGCCACCTTTTTTATAATAATCTTTAATACCAATATCCTCTTCTAATTCATCTAAACGATAAACATCCATATGATACAAAGGAAGTTCACCATTAGGATATTCTTTTATAATATTAAATGTTGGACTAGTAATATTTTCTTCAATTCCTAATGCCTTAGCAAAACCTTTTACAAATACGGTTTTTCCACTACCCAATTCTCCATCAAGACAAATGACCATATTTGGAAACTTTTCACTTTCAATATTCTCAGCAATAGTTAAAGTATCGTCGATGTCTTTGGAAATATACTTAAAATCCATAATTTATATCACCTATTTCATTATAAATAAAAACATGTAGTATAACAAGCGATTTTCTACATATTTTACAACTAATTACTTACTTCTAACGCGTATTTTCATAAGGGGAATAGTTATTTTATAATTCCCGTCTCCTAAATTTTCAATAATGGGTGTTCCAACTCTCCAGCCATCTTCACGAGGATGTGCCTCACATGCTTGTTGAAAAACATATTTAGGATCTTGAGTAGTCCTAACAAAATCTTCTTGATATTCTATTTCTTCGTTCACGCTTATCACCTTAATTAAAGAATAGCTAATATTATTTGGCAAATCAATAATCTATATATATTATTTACAAAAAAACGTAAATTATTGCAAAAAAAAATATTGGCAACTACCTATTTTCGCATTCACTATCGTCGGCGTATTAGTGCTTAACTTCTCTGTTCGGTATGGGAAGAGGTGTATCCACTAAGCTATCGTCACCAATAAAGGATTTTGTCCTTTAAAAACAAGATAATGCTTTCATCAAATAATTTAAAATAAATTAAAAGTTAAATTGTCGTATTATTAGTACTAGTCAGCTCAACGTATCACTACGCTTCCACCTCTAGCCTATCAACCTCATAGTCTATAAGGATACTTAATTCTTAAAGAATGGGAAAATTCATCTTGGAGGAGGCTTCCCGCTTAGATGCTTTCAGCGGTTATCCCGTCCACACATAGCTACTCTGCGCTGCCACTGGCGTGACAACAGATACACCAGAGGTGTGTCCATTCCGGT
>JAEEGL016407552.1_pt1 | contig 42964 bp, 29 predicted proteins | sample 9134231 | NCBI WGS metagenome assembly JAEEGL01 (sample SAMN16246548, study PRJNA631951) | gut metagenome | biome: gut microbiome; feature: rumen; material: fiber-attached | host: Bos | place: Iran: Karaj | collected 2018-10 | reverse complement strand
CCTGGTATACCGTGCCACGGACCTGCAGGAGGACCGCACCGTTGCCATCAAGATGCTCCGGGAGGAATACGCCGAGGACGAAGAGTTCGTACGCCAGTTCCGCAACGAAGTCGAAGCCACCAAGAACCTCCGCCACCCGAACATAGTGGAGATATATGACTACGCTCAGGACGGAGACGTCCAGTACATAGTCATGGAATTCATCTCGGGCATCACGTTAAAAGCGTATATCAACGTGATCCAGTCCATGGGCTGGCGGACCGCGCTGAATATCGTGGCGCAGATATTGTCCGCCGTTGACTGCGCGCACAGCCACGGCATCGTGCACCGCGACATCAAGCCCCAGAATATATTAATTACCGACGAAGGCCGCGTGAAACTGACGGACTTCGGTATTGCCCGCGCGGTCACGGAAGGCACCCGTAAGGCAGGCGGCGACAGCGCCGGTTCGGTGCACTACCTGTCGCCCGAGCAGGCCCGCGGCGGTTTCGTGGACGAGCGCTCCGACATCTACTCCATCGGCATCACGCTGTACGAGATGGTGACGGGCGTCGTGCCCTTCGACGGCGAATCTCACGTGAGCATCGCACTCAAGCATATTGACGGCAATATCGTACCGCCGCACACCGTTGACCCCGATATTCCGTACGGCGTCAGCGACCTGGTGATGATGGCAACGAAAAAAGACCCCGCCGAACGCTTCCAGACCGCCCGCGACATGTACGCGCGCCTGAAGATGGTGGCGGCCAACCCGTCCTATTCCTTCCTGACACCGGAGAACAACGACGACGGCGCCGCGGATATCCAGAACCTCGAAAAGACCGAATTCTCCGCGCCGCTGATCATCCGCCGCGAGGACACGGAAGAGCCCGTGGAACGCGCCGGCCGGAACGCTCCGGAAGAGCCGCGTTCCGCCCGCTCGTACACCGATCAGGAGCTGGAGATCAACCGCGCCGAGATCGTGCGCAGCGTCACGATGACCACCTTCGCGTACGTAATGGCGATAGTTCTGGGCATCGTAGGTATCCTGTTCATGGTGAACCGCTTCAACAAACTGAACGGCAATATGTCCCGCTTCACGTCCGTGTCATACAAAGTCGAAGACTATACCGCGATGAACGCCGAAGCCGTTATGAGCGAGCTTGCGCGGAAAGGCGTAAACGTAGTGCAGGAACCGGTCATCAGCGACAAATACCCCACGGGCTACGTGGTGGGGCAGAGCATCGAGAGCGGCAAGGTGATCGGACGCAAGGATATTCTGACGCTTAAGGTCTCCAGCCTGAGCAACTCGTTCGTGCTGGAGGACTGGGTGGATAAAGACTACCGCGAGGCGGGATCGGCGTTGTCCTCGCTGGGCCTCAACGTGAGCTACCAGAGCGTGGCCAGCACGTCCCACAAGCCGCAGACGGTGGTGCGGACGATGCCCTCCGCGGGCTCGATCGTTGCCCCCGGCGACGCGGTGACGATCTGCTACAGCACCGGCGAACTGGCCGAAAAAGTGCGCGTGCCCAACCTGATCGGACTGACGTACGACGAGGCGGCAATGCAGCTGTCCCTGGCCGGGCTCTCGCTGCGCCGCGGCTACCCCGATCCCGGTTCGGACATCACGGACCTGGTGGCAACACCTTCGCCCACGCCCGAACCCACGGCAGAACCGTCCGAGACTCCGGACCCGTTCGCCACGCAGCCGCCTACGGAACCGCCGACGCCCACGCCGCGGATAACCGAAACGCCGGAACCCACGGAGACGCCGGAACCCACCGAAACGCCGGAACCCACCGATACCCCGGTGCCCACGGCGACGCCGACACCCAGTCCCACGCCGACCCAGGCACCCACGCCGACGCCGACGCCCGCGCCGGTGATCGCGTCCAATACCGTGGTGGCGCAATATCCGCCCGCCGGTACCGAAGTGTATGTCGGCGAGAGCGTGGAAGTATACTTCTACAATGCCGGCATGCTGGTCACGTATAAAGAATTGACGCTGGATTATCCGACGGACGTGGCCACGATGGGCGATACTTTTGACGTCCGCATCGAATCGCGCCAGATGGTCGGCGCCGGTTCGTTCTCCGACATACTGTTCAACGAGCGCGTGGAGCGCAAGGCGTTTCCGGTCAAATACTACGTGAAGCTGCCGGTCAACAACATGCCCGTCAAAGTCACGATCTACCTCAACGGCTCGGTGTACCGCCAGATCACGGTAACCGAAGAATATACGGAGAAGAAGGAATGAGCGAAGGCACCGTGACCGGCACGATCCTTAAAGGCGTAGGCGGCCTGTACACCGTTTACAGCGGGGGCCGCACGCTGGATTGCCGGCTGCGGGGCAGCATCAGGCTGGACGGCCGCACGCCGGTGACGGGGGACAACGTCACGCTCTCTTTCACCGGCCGCGACGGCGAAGCGGTGATCGACGCCCTCGGACCGCGGCGCAATCAGCTTATCCGGCCCAAGGTGGCCAACGTTGACAACATGGTGCTGGTGATCGCCTCCGCGTCCCCGGCGCCCGATTTGTTTCTGGTGGACAAACTGCTGATCGCCGCCCGGATCGCCGGGATCCGTCCGGTGCTGGTGATCAACAAAGCCGATCAGGACGCCGGCGCCGCGGCGCGCATTGCCGCCCAGTACGCCGGTGCCGCCACGTGCCTCATCACCCGGGCGGCGGACAAAGACGAAAGCGGCCTCGCGCCGCTGCTAACCGAGCTTGACGGCGCCACATCCGTGCTGGCGGGTCAGTCCGGCGTGGGCAAATCCACGATCCTGAACCTGCTCACCGGCGGCGCGTTCATGTCCACCGGCGCCGTCAGCGAAAAGACGCAGCGCGGCCGCCATACCACGCGGCACGCGGAACTGTTCCCGGTCGCGGCCGGACTCGTAAAGGCGCCCTCCTTCGTGATCGATTCACCCGGTTTCAGCCTGCTGGAACTCGCGGACATCGCACCGCGGGAGCTGGCGGGATGCTACCCGGAGATATATGAGCACGCGGGCGTCTGCCGGTTCCAGGACTGCAGTCATACCGGCGAACCGGACTGCTTCGTGACGGAGCTGGTGGCCGGCGGCGCGTTCCCGAAAGAACGCTATGAAAGATACAAACAACTCTATCGCGAGCTGGAGAGCCGCGAAAAGAACAAATACAAAAAGGGGAAGACAACATGAAGATCCTTGTAGCACCGTCTATATTGTCCGCGGATTTCGCGAAACTGGGAGAGGAGATCCTCGACGTGGAGCGCGCCGGCGCCGACTGGATACACGTTGACGTCATGGACGGCCACTTCGTGCCCAACATCTCGTTCGGTATGCCCGTCATCAAAAAAGCGCGGCCGGTCACCAAACTGCCCTTCGACGTGCATCTGATGATCGAGGATCCGGACAAATATATCGAAGAATTCGCCAAGTCCGGCGCGGACATCATCACCGTGCACCAGGAGGCCTGCGTGCACCTGCACCGCACTGTGCAGCTCATCAAAAAGCAGGGCTGCCTGGCGGGCGTGGCGCTGAATCCCGCGACGCCGGAAGATACGCTGAAATACATCCTGCCGGACATCGACATGGTGCTGCTCATGTCCGTGAACCCGGGCTTCGGCGGCCAGTCGTACATCCCGCAGGTCACGGATAAGATCAAAGCCGTGCGCAAAATGTGCGTGAAAGCGGGACGGCCGGATATGCATATCGAAGTTGACGGCGGCGTGGATACGAAGACGTACGCGCAGGTAGTTGCCGCCGGGGCCGATGTGCTGGTGGCCGGTTCCGCGGTGTACGGGGCGTCCGACCGGGCGCTGGTGATCCGCACGCTCAAGGGGGAGTGAGGTCAATGTTCTCAAAAAGTGTTACCGCCGCGCTCTCGTCCGGTTCGATGATCCGGGCAATGTTCGAACAGGGCGCGCAGCTGAAAGCGAAGTACGGCGCGGCCAACGTGTACGATTTTGCCCTGGGCAACCCCGATCCCGAGCCGGATCCGGAAGTCATTGACGACATCCGCCGTCTGGCCAGAGAGCCGGGCATCCACAAATACAGGGCCAACGCGGGCTTCCCAGACGTGCGGGCGCGCGTTGCCGACTATATGAAAGCGCAGAGCGGACGCGCGTTTACCGCCGACGACATTGTGATGGTGGTGGGCGCCGCCGCGGGATTGTCGGTCACGTTCCATTCGCTGCTGGATCCCGGTGACGAAGTGATCGTGCTGGCGCCGTATTTCATGGAATATAATTCGTACGTGGGCAACCAGGGCGGCACCGTCAAGCCGGTCAAAACGCTGCCGGATACGTTCCGCCCGGATATTCCGGCGATCCGCGCCGCGATCGGGCCCTGCACGAAGGCAATCATTCTAAACTCGCCCAACAACCCCTCCGGCGCGGTGTATCCCGAGGAAGACCTGCTGGCGCTGCGCGACGCGCTCGCCGATGCGGAGGCGGAGTTCGGTACGCCCGTGTATGTGGTCTCCGACGAGCCCTATGTGAAGATCGTGTACGACGGCGTTGAGGTGCCGTCCGTTGCCCGCATCTTCCAAAACAGCATCGTGGTCAATTCCTTCAGCAAATCCCTCGCCCTGCCCGGCGAGCGCATCGGATACGTGGCGGTCAATCCGGACATCCCGGACAAAGACCTGCTGGAAGCCGCGCTGATCTATTCCAACCGCACGCTGGGCTTCGTCAACGCTCCCGCGCTCTTCCAGAAAGCGATCGTCGATCACCTGGACCGCTCCGTGGGCCTCGACGCCTACCGCGAGCGCCGCGACATGCTGTACGCCATCGTCACTGCCGCGGGTTTCGAGTGCCTGAAGCCGCAGGGCGCGTTTTATCTGTTCCCGAAATGTCCGATACCGGACGACAAGCGCTTCGCCGAAGTCGCGCTCAAGCACCGCACCATCGTGGTGGCGGGCAGCGGTTTCTGCTATCCGGGCTATTTCCGCCTGGCGTATTGTGTGAGCAAAGAGACGATATTGAACAGCGCGGAAGCGTTCAACAAGATCTACAGGGAATTTGGGAATTAGGCCTTTTTCTTTGGGAATCAGGGAATCAGGAGGCGGCGGTTATGTCAGTAAAACGGTTTTTATCTTTACTGCTCATCGCGCTGGGGCTGGGGTCCTGGTTTGTTGAGACCGCGGATTTCACAGGTCTGGGCACAATGGCGGACGGCTCCGGCGTTGGCCTCGGCAAAGCCTGGCACTCTGTCTCCTTCGAACTCGGCGCCGCCGGTACCAAAGCCGCCGCCTCCTCGGTAGTTTCCGCGACTGCCGCCGCCACATCGCCCCCGTGGGACGCGGAAGTGAGACTGGACCGCCCGTTCGTTTACGCGGTGGTCGATCTGGCCACCGGTCTGCCTGTATTTGCCGGAGTGTTTGAAGGCGCGTAAAGCGAAGCGGATTTAAGAGAACCGGCGCCGGCTGCATCTCTCCACTTAGTTATGCCCATTCGGGAGGCCACAATCGATGGTAGAAGGAATTGCGGCCTCCGCACCGCATTGTCCACGATGCGCCAGCGGCTCCATCTGAGAACTGCGCGAAAACCCGAATGTAAGACAATTACGCCAGTTTGAGACTAATTGTCTTATTTTTTGAAGGCTGAGGCGGGTAAAGATAAGACAAAGCAACTCGTTTGAACAACTTTGTCTTAATATGACCGTTGATTTGCCCCTGAAATGAGCGAGATTGACAGACAAAAACACTCGTTTGAGCGAATTTGTCTGACTTTTCTGAAAATGCAGGCCGCAGATGGGAATATCATTTGTGCGCATCCATGCGTTCATGCGTAAGCCCCCGATCAGAGCATTATAAACCATATAAGCCTTATAAGGATTGACAACCGCCCGCTGTTTATAGTACAATGTACCCGGTAGTTTCTGCCGCGCGAAGCTCGCGTGAAAGCAAAGCAAACGCAGCGCAGAGACCGCCGGGTTCGACTATTACGAAAGACAAGCCGTCTGCCTCGCCGGCAGAGGAAAGCAGCAATGAAGCAAAAGTCCGGAAGCAAAAAGCGGAAAAAGTCGCGCAGATCCAAACTGCTGATCGTATCGGCAGTGATTATTCTGCTGATCGTCATCGCGCTGCTGGTCGTGTTCGTTTCGCCGCTGTTCGCCGTGAGGGAGATCGACATTGCGGAGACCGAGCATATCAGCGAAGCGGACATTGCCGCCTACCTCGACCGGTACATGGACAAAAACGGACTTGTCACCGTGCTGAAAAACTCCTCGCTGCGGCAGAAGAACAGCTTCTTCAGTCTGAGACTGTCGGAAGTCGAAGACGAGATACTGTTTGACCACGCGTACCTGGAAGCGGTGACCGTAAGATTCGAACCGAAGCACAAACTGCGTGTAGAGCTGACCGAGCGGAAAGCCTCGTTCCTGACGGAGTACTACGACATCTTCCTGCTCTGCGACATACACGGCATCGTGCTGGACACCTTCACCCGCGAAGACGTGCCGGACGACATGCCGCTAGTCAAAGGGATCACGCCCGAAGGGTACAAACTCGGGCGGAGCATCTCCGACGGGAAGGACCGGAATATTGACGCCGCCATCAAGATCTGCGGGCTGATGACGCAGCTGGATATGATGGGGTACGTGGATATTGTCGACGTGAGCGACTACAGCAGCATCCGCATGTATTGTGCGCCGTCGCTGACAATAATACTGGGCAGCCCGGACGACGTCGGCGTGCGGCTGTCGCTGCTGAAAGGCACGATGGACGACGGGCTCAACGGCAACTCCGACGGCACACTAACACTGATAGACGGCAAGAAGGCAACGTTCGTGAAGAACGGCGAACGGGGGGACTGAGGCGATGATCCCGATCCTGGGACTTATAATCGGAATACTGATCGGCATCTTCCTGCCTTACAAGATCCCGGACCAGTACTCGGTGTATGTGGCGGTGGGCATACTGGCGGCGCTGGACACGGTGTTCGGCGGCGCGGTGGCGGACCTGCAGAAGCGTTTCGACATCCGCGTGTTCATCACCGGCTTCCTGGGCAACCTGGCCCTGGCGCTGCTGCTCACGTTCATCGGAGAAAAGATGGGACTCAGCCTGTACCTGGTGCCGATGTTCGCCTTCGGCGTCCGGCTGTTTGAAAACTTCGCCATGCTGCGCAGGCTGTTTTTCAGCAAGTACATGAAGAAAGACCTGCGGGACAAATAAAAGGGGAATTACTATGAACGAGTATATTGCAGTAATGGATATCGGCACTACCGGCGTGCGTCTGCTGGTGGCGAAAGTGGGTACCAACGGCAAGCCGCACATCGTGGCCCGCGACTACACCGTCTGCCACGGCATCCGCAAATTCAAGATCGAGAATTCCGCCGAAGTAACGGAAAGCATCCGCAAGGTGCTGCACCGCATACAGGAAAAGACCGAGATCGTGGTGCGGTCCGCGTACGTCAGCATCTCCGGCGCGCACGTTAAGTATGTGCGCAACGTGGATTCGGTGCCGATCGCCAGCGTGTATACGGAGAACGGGGAGTACGGGCCGGGCAGCGAGCCGGGCATCGTGACGGGCAATGACGTTGCCGCCCTGCTGGACAAAGTCGAAGGCGCCGAGCTGTATGACAACGAATACCTGCTGGGCGCGGTCCCCGTCAAGTTCACGCTGGACGGCGACCTGCAGACCACCGCGCCGATCGGCATGAAGGCGGAGACGCTGCGCGTTGACGCTCAGCTGCTGATCGCGGACAATACGTACATTGACGCCCTTTCCGCCTGCGTCCGGGCCGCGGGGCTGGAGATAGACGGATTCATTCCGTTGTCCGTGGCGGTGCGCGCGCTGCTCAGCTCCTGCGCCGATCCCGACGCCAGCACGCTGTTCATCGACATGGGCGGCTACGCCACCGAATTCTGCGTGTACTATAAAGGCAGCATCTACTACGCTTCCGCGCTGCCCGTGGGCGGCGGCACCGTCACCAACGACATCTCGCAGGTGCTGAACGTGCGCCGGGAAGAGGCGGAAATGCTGAAGTGCGACTACCAGATCGCGGACGTGTCTCTGGTCACCAACGATGTGGACGTGGCGATCAGCCCGCTGGCGGACGGCAAGCCCCGCGTTGTGAAATGTTCCGAGATCGTCGGCATAATGCAGGCGCGCATCGAAGATATCTTCGGGATCATCAGAGAACGGCTGGACGTGGATGAGATCGATACCTCGTTCATCGACCGCGTGGTGCTGTCCGGCGACGGCATCGTAGGCTTCTCCGGGCTTGCGGGCGTGTGCGAACGTGTGTTCCGGACGAAACTGTCGGATATCGACTTCACCCGCAACACCGCGATGAAAGCCATCTTCACCTACACCAGCGGCATGATCATGTACATTGCGTCAATGCTGCCCTACGGCATGAAGCGCTCCGACATCGAGCGGGTGCAGCCGGAGGAGCCGGAGGACAACGGCGGCGGCAGCGGCGTGATCAAGTCCATCAAGGACAAATTCCGCGGTTTTCTGGGCAGATTCCGGGACTGAGACCGGTTCCGGAGGGCGAAAGCCGGGGGACCGGACCAAAATAAACGAAAAAAATGCAAAATTAGGTATTGCGTTAACATAAAAATTGTAGTATTATGTAATGTGCAATATGTTCTTTTGATTTAAGGGGGTTTTACCTTGAGTATTGAATATGACAGCGAAGCTGGAAAAGACGCGAAGATCGTCGTTATAGGCGTAGGCGGCGGCGGTAACAACGCCATTGACCGTATGATCGAGTCCGGTATGCGCGGTGTTGACTTCATTGCCATGAACACCGACAAGGCCGTGCTGCTGAAGAACCATGCCGAGACCAAGATCGTGCTGGGCGAGAAACTCACCCGCGGTCTGGGCGCCGGCGCGAATCCCGAGATCGGCGAAAAGGCCGCTGAGGAATCCCGCGACGAGATCAATAAGCACCTGCAGGGTGTGGACATGGTATTCATCACTGCCGGTATGGGCGGCGGCACCGGAACGGGCGCGGCGCCGGTAGTTGCCGACATGGCGAAGTCCATGGGCATCCTTACCGTGGCCGTTGTGACCAAACCCTTCGGATTCGAAGGCCGCAGAAAGATGCAGACCGCGACCGCGGGCATCGAGAAGCTGCGTCAGGGCGTTGACTCCCTGGTGGTCATCCCCAACGATAATATCATGAAAGTCGTCGATGAGAAAGTCACGATCGCTAACGCGTTCAAACTGGTGGACCAGGTACTGAGCAATTCCGTGCAGGGCATCTGCGACATCATCACCGACAACGGCGAGATCAACGTTGACTTTGCCGACGTGACGACCATCATGAAGAACAAGGGCGTCGTGCATATGGGCGTCGGCCGCGGCTCCGGCAAAGACCGCGCGGAAGACGCTCTGAAGATCGCCACGCAGAACCCGCTGCTGGAAACGTCCATCAAGGGCGCCAAATCCGTGCTGGTATACTACTACGGCGACAATATCAACATGTTCGAGATCACGCACGTCACCGACATCATCCACGATCAGGTCAATGAAGACGCGCAGATCATCTTCGGTACCAAATCCGCGTCCGAAGAAGACGACATGAACGACGAGATGGTGATCACGCTGATCGCCGCCGGTTTCGACGAAGAGGATGACGGCGAGGTCATGATCTCCTCCGACCCCGTGTTCGAACCCAAGCAGATCAAGACGCCGGCACCGGTGGACAATCCGCCCGAGAAAAAGAAGATCATCGTGGACGACGATGAGTTCTCCGTGCCCCCGTTCCTGAGACAGCCCAGAAGATGATCCGGGCAAATTGAAGATTTAGTAAACAGCGGCGCTGCTTCCGACAAACGGAGCGGCGCCGTTTTTATATCCTGAAACAACTTGAAAACCCGGTGTCGGATGTGGTATATTTTACGCAGCAGAAACAGTTGCGCAGATCAGTTATAAAATGCGAACGGAGGAACGGAATATGATACTCACCAGCAAATGGCACGCCGACCGGAACAACGATACTATTGTTTTTAAAGGCGTCCGCTTCGACACTGCCGCGAGAGGCCTTAAAGTGATTTACAAGTCATTCAGCGGGGGCACGTTCGACCTGACGCTCAGCGTTGACGGCACGCCCGTGTCCAAGTTCGTGCTGAACGGCACCGCGTACTATCACGAACTGGAGGATGCCTGGGCGGAGGTGCCGGAGATACTGCCCGGCGTCCACGACATTGCCGTCACGTCCGAGCCCATGGGCAACGCGTACATCGAAAGTTTCGAGTTCACGCCCGACAGCCCGTACGACATTGTCCCCGAAACGCCCGTGCGCACCTTCCGCGAGACTAACAACGACCTGCTGGTGGCCACGGATATGCTGGGCCGCAAGCTGCCCGACGCCTCCGAAGCGCCCGCACCGCGCAAGAAGACCGTAGGTATCTTCTACTGGACCTGGCGGAACGGCAACGGCAACGGCGGCACGCCCCGCAACCTCACCGAGATCCTCTCCAAATATCCCGAAGCGGAGTACGATATGAAGCATCCCGCCTGGACCGCCCACGACATCGTACACTGGAACAAACCGTTCTACGGCTTCTACCGCAACGACGATCCGTACGTGATCCGCAAGCACGCGCAGTATTTTGCCGATGCGGGCGTGGACGTTATGGTGTTCGATACCACCAACGGTTCGCTGGTGTGGCGCGACGCGTTCATGCCGCTGCTCACCGAACTGGACAAAGCCCGCCGCGACGGCATCCACACCCCGCAGGTGGCGTTCATGATGCAGTTCGGCCCCTCGGACAACACCGTCCGCATGCTCCGCGGCGTTTACCAGGACCTGTATAAACCGGGCAAATTCCGCGACCTGTGGTTCATGTGGGAAGGCAAGCCCATGGTCATGGCGTACCCCGAAGCGATCCCCGAAAAAGGCATCTCTGATTATGACACCAAAGTCCTGAACGAGATCCGCGAATTCTTCACGTTCCGGCCCGGCCAGCCGCTGTACGCGGGCGGCCCCCGGCGGAACGACCAGTGGGGCTGGCTGGAGATGGCGCCCCAGAACGGCTACGGCCCCCGACCCGACGGCACCTTCGAGATGTGCACCGTGGGCGTGGCGCAGAACTGCAACGCGGAGCGCATCTGCACGCACTTCAACGCGAAAGACACCTTCGGCCGCAGCTACACCCACAAAGACGGGCACAAGAAGCTCACCAAAGACTCGTACAAGTACGGCTACAACGTGCAGGAGCAGTGGGACAACGCACTGGAGCTTGACCCCGAATACGTGTTCGTCACCGGCTGGAACGAATGGATAATGGGCAAATTCCCCGGCAAGCCCTGGGTGCTGGAGGAGGGCAGTACGCAGATCGCGTTCGTTGACCAGTACGACCGGGAGCATTCCCGCGACATCGAGCCCGACTGCGACGGCTACCTGGATTCGTACTACCTGCAGCTCTGCGCCAACATCCGGCGGTTCAAGGGGCTTCGCCACGTTGACCGCGACGTGCCCGCGGCCGATATAAAAATGGGCGACTTCGACGCGCTGGCGGCGGTGAAGCCCGAATACATTTCCCACAAAGGGACCCAGGCGCTCCGCAATTTCGAGGCGCTGGGCGTGGCGCCGCGCTACACCAACTACACCGGCCGCAACAACATCATCGGCGCCCGGGTGGCGTGGGATAAGGACAAACTGAGCTTCCTGGCGGTCTGCGCGGACAATATCCTTCCCGACACCGCTCACAGCGTCAACTACATGACGCTCCTCATCGACGCGGACCGCGACAAGGCTACCGGCTGGGAAGGCTACGACTACAAGATCACTTCCGGCAAAGTATACGCGTGGAAAGACGGCGGCTGGCAGCAGACCGGAGAGGCGCAGACGGAGATCCGCGGCGACAAACTGATGCTGCAGTCAGACCGGGCGCTCCTCAGCCTTGACGGCGCGGGCAAGCCGGAGTTCGAGTTCAAGTGGATCGACAATATTGCCCTCGACAACGTGATGAACTTCTACCGCGACGGCGACTGCGCGCCGTTCGGCCGGTTCAATTATCTGTTCTAAAACTGAAAGCAGGTGCTCGCATTGGAATCATTCAAGCAGAGATTCGAGGCCGCAGCAAAAGCGGCGGGCAGCCGGGAGCTGTATGCGCCCGGGCCGGAGATAGTTGACGTACCGGAAGACGTGCGCCGGAAGTATAAGAGTTCCGGGGCGGCGGTGTTCGCCTGGGGCAAAGCGCTCCTGGACGCCGCGGCGCCGAAGCACCCCGCCGTGCTGCTCAGCAGCATCTATTTCGGTCAATACGGCGTCAGCGGCACCGTGGCATTCTCCGCGCTCGTCGAATACGCCCGGGGCCTGGGCATGCTGGTGATCTGCGACGAGGGCATACGGGTGACGGAGGACAACGCGGTCTTCGCGGCACTGGCATACCTTACCCCGCCTTCGGGCAATGATCTGTCGGAGACCCACCGCATCCCGCTGGAGGAGCACGGCTTCAACGCCGACGCGCTCGTGGTTGGCCCGGAAAGCGAAAAAAAGGCCCTTGAGCGCCTGCTGGAGGCCGCTTCCGCGGCCAGGCGGGAAGTTATGGTCCCGGAGACCGGAAGCGGTTTAAAGGGGCTTGTGAGCGGCGGTACGTATTGATCGCGGACAATGACCCGCAGACCGCCCGGATGATACGGAGGAACCAGAAATGAAACAGCAAATTTCGCCGAAACATACCGCATTAACACGCCGCAGGACGATGATGGGCATATTGTCCGCGCTGCTGATCGGACTGATCGCGATCTCCGCCGGCTGCGGCGGAAAAAACGGTCCCGGTCAGGAGGGTACGGATGTTGTCCCCGCCACGGTCCCGCCGGAAGAACGGCCGGAATATGCGGCGTACGACGGTCCGTACGGCGCCACGATCACCCGCGCGGCGGAGTACGCCAACACCGTGAACGGCTACTATAACAACGTCTCGCGCTCCGAGTACATCCTGGAGAACGCGAACGTGCGGCTGACGTACAAACTCAGCGATGTGGGCGGCTTCAGCGGCCTCGGGAAGCTGGAGAACCGGAACGGCGGCGTGTACCTTACCGACACGATGGACACGTTCATGAAGACTACCGACGGAAGCGTTTATTATGCCGGCGACACCCTGGCCCGCGCGAACCTGTACGATCAGGGCTTTTACTATTACAATCTGCACCTGCTGGACCAGTTCTTCGGTGGCGGGGGCGATGAAGCGTTCTCGCGCAAGGATCTGCTGGAAAGCGATTCCGTCATCGCGCTCTCCGATATTTCCAAACCGGTGATGAACGAAGACGGTTCGTACACGTATACAGTTAAAAGCGTATACGACCCGTACATCTCCTTCCGGCTGCCGGTGGCCAAATACGCGGCGGCGGATTACGATGCGTTCAGCATCACGTTCAAATGCACGTCCTCCGACGCCAATATATTCTATGTCGCGGGGGATGCCGTCGACTTCAGCGCAGACGCGCAGCTGGATTTCAAAGTGATCCCGGACGGCGAGTACCACACCTACACCGTGTCCTTCGGCAACGGCAAAAACCTGTCCAAGTATTTTCAGGCGTACCGGCTGGATGTAGGCTCATCAATAGGCGAGGAGATCACGGTCAAAGAGTTCGCGCTGGTCAAGCTGAAGGATACGGTGCCGCCGTTCAAAGTTGACCGCAACTACAACATGTACCCGGACAAGATCCACGAAAACGTGCGGTTTCTGGCCACCGCGACGTGCGGCACTATTGCCTCCGCCGGCACGGTTACCAGCATCCCCGCGGACAACGTGGCGAAGCTGACTGTCATTGACGCCGCCGGCACCCACGAGTCCCTCGAAGGCGTCGACTGGGACAGCGCGTACAGCATTGCCTTCGACATCAAGGACGCGGGCGTGTTCGGCCTTATTTTGGGCACGGATGAGAAGTACGCCGGCAAGCTCGGCGCGGTGCTGGAGAACGGGCAATACGTGATCACCCAGGAACTGGACTGCACCGGCAAAAAAACCAAAAACGGCGGCAGCATCTATATTGCGCGGCGGCTGTACACCGACGAGACCCACGAATTCACGGACTTCCTGCGGGAGACCCGCTACGAGCGCGAACCGCTGGAGTTCACGCTGGACACTGAAAAGACCAGAAAGCAGAATAAATATACGGGTTACGACCAGTTGACCGGAGCGTACTGCTTCTCGCTGGTGGGCATCTCGCAGTTTGACACCGCGTACAACAACCCGCTGGTGGAGCACCGCATCACGTTCAGCGCGGAACCGGAGGGCAGCGAAGGCCGCACCGTGTACGTGCGGGGCGAGACCTTCACCGACGGCTGCCTGGAATGCGCCGTGGTGCTGGATGAGAACGACGCGCTGCTGCCGATCCGCGTAGAAGTGTGCAAAAACTTCGCGCACGACGGCGAAGAACTGTTCTACACGGACGATGACAGCCAGGGATACGGACTCTCCATATTCCCGCTGACCGTGGAACCGGCGGGCGGCAAAAACACTTTCACGCTGGCGAACCTGTATGAGCAGTGGGGCAACTACCGTCTCAAACAGGTGTCGTCGATCCGCTGGCATTCGGCGTACTATCATCTGTCTCTGGGCGTGACCGAGACCAACTGCCTGCACTTTTACGGCACGGCGACGAGACTGCCGGATCACCGCGGATTGTCCGCGCTGTACTGGTCCGACACGCGGGTCGATGTGCTTGACAGCGCCGGCAATCCCACCGGCGCCACCCGCATCTTCGACCACCAGCCGCAGCACTCCAACAACGGCGCGCACATCTTCCTGCACTATACCGACTCGAGCGGCAAATACAATTCCTGCGAGAACATCGGCATGACCGAGATCACCTCGGGCGGTCCGGATCTGTCGGACATCACGCTGAAATATACGTCCTTCGACGGCAAAGTGTACCAGGTGTACCGTCATGTGGAGATGCCCTCTACCGACGAGAACCGGGCGTTCTACGAGATCGATTACGAGTTCCTGGAGGACGTGACGTTCAATGACGTGGTGCACGATCTCAGCCTGTACGAGGTCGTAGGCACGTATCAGAAGTTCGGATATCTGGACAAAAACAACAATTGCGTGATCGATGACGCCCTGACATCCGGCACGCGTGTGATACCGCTCGGCAGCGACCATCCGTATTTCGACTATTTCAACATGGTGACGCACAAGAAGGGCGCGTACGTGGAGTCAGACGTCTGCTCCAACCTGTCCTTCCTGCTGGATCACTGTGAGATCACGCTGGGCGGCAAACCGTTCACCGGCGGCCTGGCGGTGGTGGAGGGCAATGGCTCCGCCTCATTTACGCTGAACCTCAGCGGGGCGGCAACGTTCAAAAAAGGCGATCACATCCACATTTCGTGCATATTGATGCCGTGGGGCGATTTCTATTCCGAGAACGACGACAATGTGCGCATGGTCCGCGTCAACACGCTGCTGAACCCGATCAAACTGGACGTGGCGTCCGGTACAGAGGGGACAGACCCCGTTGTCCCCACGGTGCTCACTGCGGATGGCAAAACGTGCGAATTCACGATCTCCGGCGGCGCGGCCAACGTGCGCGACCTGCCCGGCTACGCCACCGCGGAGTACACCAGCTATAAACGCTACTGGGAGCGCGACTACAACGTGACGCTCCGGCTGGAAGGCTTTACGGGCTTCGGCCGGCCGAAGATATATGAAAAGGTGGGCAATGACTGGGTGGAATATCAGTATGCGTCAACGCTGGGCTACGACGGCTACACGGTGACCTACGCGCCGGACGGCACATTTACGTACGGCTTCACGGTGACGATGACCGAGGCGCAGCCGCGGACATTCAGAGTAGAGGCCGGTTGATGATAAGAAGTGAAAGTAAAGGGGCAGATCACGATCTGCCCCTTGATTTTTGCATATAAGCGCGGGTTGATCAGCGCTTGTCTTTGTCAACGAAATGCAGGCTGATGATGCTGATCACGGTATACAGTACTATAAATCCGATCAGAACTAAAAACTTCAGTAAATACGGGCCTGCTTCGAATTTATAATCATCAATATGCGTCTGGTACAATTGACTTACGAAATTATATGGGTCAAGCTGGTATACTTTTTCACCCATTTCGTTAACGTTCATCGAAGTACAGAGGGCGTTCAGGTTCCATTTGGATACCGTCAGGTATGAGACCGTGTCCATAGCGCCTTTGAGCTCGAAAATAAAGCCGGACATGACCAGCTGTATGATCAGCACGAACGGCATCACCGTCATGGCGGTGGTGGGCGTTTTAACGATGCTGGAGACCATCAGGCCCAGCGTGTCGGAAGCGAAGATCGTGAAGAAGAACGCCAGCCACAGTTCGATCACCAGCGGCATTATAACGCCCTGCTCCGGCATGTTCGACGAAAAGAAAATACAGAACAGGATCGTAACTATGACACTTTCGACAAAACTGATCACCAGTTCGAAGATCGTGTGCGCCAGTACGTATGACGAGATATGCAGGCCCGAACGGTGTTCGCGTTTGATTATATCCCGCTCTTTGCATACCGACTGGATCGAGTTGAAAATGCCGATCCAGATACACCCGCAGATCAGCGCAAAAACGCCGTTTCTAGTAGCGGTATACTCTTCAAACATCATCTTCTGGTCAATAACGAATGCGATCAGCAGCGTAATGATCGCCGTGCTGATGAACAGTTTCCAGCCGTGTTCGTGAACAAACACACGGAAACATTTGCCCACGTATATTTTGATCTGTTTTCCTCTAGATGCTCTGTCCATGGTAAAAACACTCACCTGACGCTTTCTGTGAAGATTGTGGATTCGGAATGCCGGCGGCGTGCCGGCGTATCACTAAAGATATTATATATTGTCAACATATAAAATGCAACACTCTGACAATTGCGCAAAACAGCCCGTTATGGTATAATAACAGACAGCAAATTACAGAAAGGAGCTGACTAAATATGGATTATGTGGAAGCGGCATCACTGCTGGGTTCGGCGATCGCGCTGTCGGGAGAATTTCAGACGTGGAAAGAGGCGGAGGCGGCGTTGATCGTTGACCCCAAAGCCCAGACGCTGATAAAAGAATACAAAGACCTGCAGGTCAAAATGGTGGAAGGGTCCCGCGAAGACCTGGCCAAGGAGGAGCTCGAGCGCATCCGCGACACGCTGATGGCCAAGCAGCAGCAGCTGAACTCCTACGAAGTGACCAAAAACTATTTCGACGCGAAAAAAGGCTTCGAAAACATGATGAGCACGGTCAACGACATCATCCAGCACTACCTCGAAGACGGCGGCGGCTGCACCGGCTCGTGCCAGACCTGTCCCGGCTGTCAATAATATGCGGCCGCGGCATGCGGCGGTCAATAACTGAACGGAACATAACAACATGGGCAAAAGCATTACAAACGGGGAAGCGACCGGCATTGACAAACCGGGCAAGGGCACGGGCTCAATTGCCGCCGGCGACCTGCCGGTCACCCCGATGATGAAACAATATCTGGAGATCAAGGCGCGCTGCCCCGACAGCATCCTGTTTTTCCGGCTGGGTGACTTTTACGAGATGTTCTTCGACGACGCGAAGACCGTGTCGCGGGAACTCGAGCTGGTGCTCACCGGCAAGGACTGCGGCATGGCGGAACGCGCGCCGATGTGCGGCATTCCGTACCACGCCAGTCTGTCATATATCAGCCGGCTCATCGCCAAAGGCTATAAGATCTCCGTGTGCGAACAGATCGAAGACCCGGCGCTGGCGAAGGGTCTGGTCAAGCGCGACATAATCAAAGTGTACACGCCCGGCACGGTCACCGACGAATCGATGCTGGACCGCAAGGCCAACAACTACATCATGTGCGTGTACGAGTTTCGGGGAATGTACGGTATTGCCGCCGCCGACCTGTCCACGGGCGAGATGTACATCACGTCGCTCACCGTGGGGAGCACGTACAACCGGCTGTGCGATGAAATTGCCCGCTTCGCTCCTTCCGAATTCCTGATCAATCCCGGCGGACGAACACGGGAACGGCTGGAAAACTACCTGAAAGAAGTGTCCCGCGTGTTTATCGGCACGCCCGCGGAGGAATCGTTCTCGCCGCAGGCGGGGTACGAGCGGTTTCAGCGGGAAATGCAGGCGCTGAAGGCGGCGGCCAGACCAAAAGAATCCGAACTGAAGCACCACGAGCTGGGGCTCTCCGCGTACGCCGCGCTGATGGATTACCTGGAGGGCACGCAGAAGGTCAATCTCGACCGCATCATGACGCCGAAACTGTACACGGTGGCGGAATACATGGCGGTCGATGCCTCGTCGCGGCGCAATCTGGAACTGACCGAAGTGATGCGGGATAAATCGAAACGCGGCAGCCTGCTGTGGGTGCTGGACCGCACCGCGACGGCAATGGGCGGCCGCACGCTCCGGCACTGGATCGAACAGCCGCTGATCGACGTGGACGCCATTAATAAACGGCTCGACGGCGTAGGCGAACTGAAGGACGCGTTCATGACGCGGCAGGAGCTCCGGGAGCTGCTGGACGGCATTTACGATATCGAGCGGCTGGCGGGCAAAGTATCGCTGGGCACCGCGTCGCCGCGGGATCTGGTGTCGCTGAGGGCGTCGCTGGGGAAATTGCCCGCACTAAAGGCGGCGCTGGCCGGACTGCGTGCGGAGATAATACGGGAGTGCGGGGCGGATATTGACCCCCTGGAAGACATACAGGCGCTGCTGGAACGCGCGCTGGTGCCGGATCCGCCCATGCTGATGAAAGACGGCGGCTTTATCCGCGCCGGGTACGATGAAGAGGTCGACAAACTGCGGGACGCGGCCAACGGCGGCAAAGGCTGGCTCACCGCGCTGGAAGCCCGGGAGCGGGACAACACCGGCATCAAGACCCTCAAAGTCGGCTACAACAAAGTATTCGGCTACTATATCGAAGTGTCCAATTCCTTCAAGGAAATGGTGCCCGACACGTACATCCGCAAGCAGACCCTCACGGGCGGTGAGCGCTACATCACCGAAGAGCTGAAGCAGATGGAGGACACGATCCTCGGCGCGCAGGAGCGGCTGATCCGTCTGGAGAGCCGGCTGTTCACGGAAGTGCGGGAGCGCGTGGGGGAGCATACCGGTTCGCTCACGGATACCGCCCGGGCGCTGGCCGCGCTGGACGCGCTCTGCTCGCTCGCGGAAGTGGCGGACCGGGAGAATTATTGCCGCCCGGAAGTATGCGACTCGGAGACCGGCGAAATCATACTGAAAGACAGCCGTCATCCGGTGATCGAACAGGTATTGCCTGCGGGCGATTTCATACCCAACGACGTGGAGATCAATTCCGGCGACCACCGGATGCTGGTGATCACCGGTCCGAATATGGCGGGCAAATCCACATATATGCGGCAGACGGCGCTCACCGTGCTGATGTGCCAGGCGGGCAGCTTCGTGCCCGCGTCCTACGCCCGGATCTCGGTGGTGGACAAATTGTTCACCCGCGTCGGCGCCTCCGACGACCTGGCGTCAGGCCGCAGTACGTTCATGGTGGAAATGACGGAAGTGGCCAACATCCTGCAGGGCGCCACGGCGAAAAGCTTCCTGATCCTGGACGAAATCGGGCGCGGCACCGGCACGTTCGACGGCCTGTCCATCGCGTGGGCGGTGCTGGAATACATCCATGACACTGTTGGCGCGCGGACGATGTTCGCCACCCACTACCACGAGCTCACCGAACTGGAATCCCGCATGGACGGGGTCAAAAACTATTGTTCCGACGCGGACCGCACCGGGGACAACATCGTATTCAAACGCAAGATCAAACGCGGCGCGGCGGACGGCAGCTACGGCGTGTGCGTGGCGGCGCTGGCGGGCATCCCGAAGACTGTGACGCTCCGGGCGCAGGAGCTGGCGGACAAGCTGGAGAGCGAGAGCCCGGGCAAACGCGGCGCCGGCCGGGGGAGAGGCCGGGGCAAAGCCGCAAAAGCCGACGACATTTACGACGGCGGCAGTCCGGACCTTATTGCATACACCGCGAATACGGTGATGCAGGACGAAATCATTGACACCCTTAAAAATCTGAAAGTGCAGGAATTGACCCCGATCGAAGCGATGAACGAGCTGTACAAGCTTTCGCAGAAAGCGGCGGGGCGCGGCTAGACGCGTTAAGGAGGCATGAGCCATGAAAAATAAGCTGTGGGCGGGCGTGACGGCGTTGATCGCGGCGCTGGTCATTATGTGCGCTTTGCTTGGGATCGTCAGTCCGGAAGTGCGCGCGGAGAGTTCGCTGAACGTGCGCTGGGAAGGCAAGACTGCCGTCTGGGACCCGGTGGAAGGCGCCGACGGCTATGAGATATCGCTGTACTGGCGGACCTGGAATTCCGTTTTCCGCGAGACCGTCACAAAGTGCAGTTTCGATTTTACTGAATATCTGCATGCGGGCTATAAATACGCTTTCGCGGTCAGGTGGATCAAAGGCGGGGAATACGGCGAATATGAAAGTTCCGACGCCATCGAAGTTCCCGGCGAACCGCCTACGATATCTATACGCTACGAGCCGGAGAGCAACTATGTGTTCTGGGACTCGGTGGACGGCGCAGATTATTACGATCTGTGGGTATGCGACGGCGATGGAGTGCAGATCCAGCTGATCCACGAGATCTCAGCGGAGCTTCCGGAGTACAACGCCTCCGAGATCGTGTTTGACACCGGCAACGGCAACTACACCGCCCTCGTGGCTGCGTATAAAAACGGCGCGGGCAACGAATTTGCCCGCGGAGAATCCGAAGTCGCGGCGCTGTCGATAACATCGGACGACTACCCCACACTTCAGACGTCGGAACTGAACCTGGAGATCGCGCCGGGAGAAACCTCCACTTTCGACAGCGTAGGTGTGCAGCTGGGCGGAAAATACGTGCACAACGCAAGAAGCTACATGAAATTTGAGATCGAAGGCGAAGATGCGGCGTGCTTTACGGCGCCCCAGTTCGGACCGTACAATTACGCGGAACTGCATGCCGTATATCATGAGACGGTGGGCACCGCGGAAAATATCGCACCGGGCGAATACCACGCGACGCTGAAGCTGTTCTACGATCCGACCGCCACCGGCAAGCACTGGATCGAGACGGATACGTGCGCGTTGACGCTGGTGGTCAAACCGGAAGGCAGCGCGACGGAACTGCTGGATCTGGCAAAGTGTTCGATCGCGATTCCCGTTGTAGGCGCCAAGGCGGAAAAAGCGGTCTCGCTGGAACCGGACAAATACAGCGTCGGTTCGATATGGCTCGACACGTCCGCAACGGATGAGCCGCTCCCCGAAGATTATGTGTTCGAAGCCGGCAAAAAGTATATTCTGAGGATATCGTATCAGGCAAATGCGGGGTACGAATTCGCGGCGGACGCGCAGTTCCTGGCGGGCGATCTGACCGCGACGGAATTCTTCCTGCGCCCGGAGGGAGCGTCCAATGTGGTCGGTGCGCTGTGGCGGTTTAGTGTTGACGCTCCCGCCACGGACGAACCGGTCGCGACTGATGGACCGGCGGTCACTGATGCACCTGTGACAACAGACGAGCCTGTGGCGACCGACGCACCTGTGGCGACCGACGCGCCGCAGATCACTCCCGGCGATGAACCGGACAACGTGAACAGCGGCGACAACAATAACGGCAGCGATGATAATAAGACCGACCGCGGCGGCAATAAACTCGGCCTCGGCATACTGATCGGCGTGCTGATCATGCTGGGTATTGCCGGCATCGGCGCGGCGGTGTTCTTTGTGCTGAAAAAGCGGGGGAATAAGAAATGAACGGCGCGAAACTGACCGCGCGGGATTTCCCGGAAGGATTCAAGTGGGGCATTGCCACCTCGGCGGCGCAGATCGAAGGCGCGGCGTTTGAGGACGGCAAAGGCGCCGAGATCTGGGACGTGTTTGCCCGCACCCCGGGCAAAACATACGGGGGACAGACCCCGGATATTGCCTGCGATTATTACCATAAATATCCGGAGCAGCTCGCCATGATGCGCGGGCTGGGCGTCAATTCCCACCGGTTCTCGTTCTCCTGGGCGCGGGTCATGCCCGACGGCGCGGGGCGCGTTAATCAAAAGGGCGTTGACTTCTACAAGCGCGCCATCGACGAGATGCTGCGGCTGGGACTGATGCCTAACGCCACGCTGTACCACTGGGACCTGCCGCAGGAACTGGAATACCGCGGCGGCTTTCTGAACCGCGACATCGTGAACTGGTTCACCGAATACGCGGGGTTCATGTTCGAGACGTTCGGCGACGTTGTCCCTCTGTGGAGCACGTTCAACGAACCCATTGCCACCTACGTCGGGTACGGGCTCGGCGCGTTTGCCCCCGGCCGGAAGTTGGAGAAATTCGGACGGCAGGCCAACCACAACCTGCTGCTGGCCCACGGCAGCGCGGTCAAACGGTTCCGCGAACTATTCGGCGAAAAGCGGCCGGAGCTGGATCTCACAAAGCCCAACATCGGCATCGTGGTGGACGTGTGGCATCACCATCCCGCCCGGCCGGAGGATCCCCGCGACTGCGCGCTGGCCGAACTGGAGAATGAGAAGGCGTACCGCTCTTATCTGAATCCGCTGTTCAAGGGCGGGTACACCGGGGCGCTGCTCAAATATATGGCGGAGGGCGACTGCCTGCCCGACATGCGGCCCGGCGACTTCGAGCTGATCCGGCAGCCGCTGGACTTTTTCGGGCTCAACTGCTACAATCGCGTAGTGGACTCCGTCGAGCCCGGCAAAGTGCGGGAAACGGTGGAATTCGGCGGCGGCAACTACATGGACAACGGCGCGGAATTCTACCCCAAAGCCATCTACGACGCGCTGCATAATGTCACGGAGAATTTCGGTGTTGACGTCCCGATCTTCATCACCGAAAACGGTACGTACAACTGCGAAGAGCAGGTGGTATACGACGCCGACGGCCGCGCGCGGGTGCACGACGTGACCCGTATCCGCTACCTGAACGGCTTCCTGGAGTGGCTCAAAAAGGCGATGGACGAGGGCATCGATGTGCGCGGCTACTATGTGTGGTCGATGCTGGACAATTTCGAATGGACCGCGGGCGATTCGATGCGCTTCGGGCTGATCCGCTGTGATTACGGCGCGGACAATTACATCTACAAAGACAGCGCGCTCTGGCTGCGGGAGTTCCTGCGTTGACGGCGCGCACGGGGAGGACAACATGGCTCACAAGATCACTCTGACCGCGGCCCGCCGCGGCGAACTGCTGGCGGCCGCCCGGGCGGTGCGGTTAAATTCATATTCGCCCTATTCGAATTATAAAGTCGGCGCGGCGCTGCTGGCAGCCTCCGGAAAGATATATGTGGGCGCCAACTTCGAAAATGCGGCGTACGGCGCGGGCACCTGCGCGGAGCGGGTGGCCCTGGGCGCGGCGCTGGCGGCGGGGGAGCGGGAGTTTGTTGCCGTCTGCGTGTGCGGCGCGGACAATACCGTCTCGCCCTGCGGCATCTGCCGCCAGGCCCTCAGCGAGTTCGGCGACATGACGGTGCTGTGTATTGGCGCGGAAGGCAGCACCGCGGCCAACGCGCTCCGCGAACTCAAACTGAGTGCCCTGCTGCCGGAGTCCTTCGGGCCGGCAAATCTGGCATAATAATATTGACCCTGCCGAGCTGATAAAGGAGCGGCATTGACCATGGATTTTGTGATTCTCATCCCGGCGTACCAGCCGGACGATAAATTGACCGCCTTCGCCCGCGAGCTGAAAGACGCGGGTCTGGAGGCGCTGATCGTGGACGACGGCAGCGACCCGGAAAAGTGCGGTGCGCATTTCGCGGCGTGCGAAGAACTGGGGTATACCGTTGTCCATCATGAACAGAACCGGGGCAAAGGCGCCGCGCTGCGCACCGGCCTCGCTGCTATCGCCGAACGTTTCCCGGATACGCGCTGGGTCATCACCGCGGACTCCGACGGGCAGCACACGCTGGAGAGTCTGAAGAAAGTCGCCGACGCTTGCCGGGAGAATCCCGAGGCGCTGGTGATCGGCGGCCGGTTTCAGGACAAAGAAAGCATCCCGTTCCGTTCGCGGCTGGGCAACGGCTTTACCCGCGGCGCATTCAAACTTGCCACCGGATTGTCGATCCACGACACGCAGACCGGACTCCGGGGCATCCCGGCGTATTCGATCCCGGACATGCTCAAACTGAAAGGCGACCGGTACGAGTACGAGATGAACATGCTGCTGGCACTCAAAGGCTGGGGCATGCCCTTCGTGGAAGTGCCCATAGAGACGATCTACATTGACAACAACGCGGGCTCTCACTTCCATCCCGTGCGCGACTCGCTCCGGGTGCTGAGCCAGATATTAAAATTCATCAGCGCATCGCTGATCTCGTTCCTGGTGGACTATCTGTTGTACGCGTTGTTCCTGTACGCGTTGTGCCCGCTGATCTGGGGGAAACCGTTGCCGTCGCTGGCGGTGCCCGCGTCGTATTTCGCCGCGCGGGTGCTGAGCGGTGTAGTCAACTACCTCCTCAACAGCCGCTTCGTTTTCAAGTCCGCGGGGGTGCGGCAGGCGGTGGGCTATGCGATCCTGTGGCTGATCATACTGGGTCTGGGCATGCTGGGCTCGTACCTGATCCGCGACCTGCTGGGCTGGCCGGGGATCATGTGCAAACTGTGCGTTGACCTGCCGCTTTTCCTGCTGAGCTATTTTGTGCAGCGCGAAGTGATATTCAAAAAGAAGCGGACGGTGAGCGCGAAATGAACGGTCCGAATAACGTTTCAGGCACCGCGGTATACCTGTTCACCGGCCATTACGGCAGCGGCAAGACCGAGGCAGCAGTCAATTTTGCCCGCTTCCTCCGGAACCGCTATCTGGCGCGGGACCCGGCGGGGGAGCACAAGATCGCGCTGCTGGATATGGACATCGTCAATCCGTTCTTCCGCTCCGCCGACGCCCGTGCGTTCCTGGAGGCCCTGGACATCCGCGTGGAGGTGCCGCTGTACGCCAATACCAACGTGGATATGCCGTCATTGCCCGCTATAATGGGCGCGCTGATCCGGGATGATTCGTACGACGTGATCATTGACGTCGGCGGCGACGATATGGGCGCGCGGGCGGTGGGCTGCTACGCGGAGGATATATTGACCCGGCGCAATTACCGGTATTTCGTGCTGAACCGGCGGCGTCCGTTTACCGAAACGGCGGAGGCGGCGGCAAAGATATACGACGAGATCGGCGCGGTGTCCAAAGTGCCCTGCGCGGGCATCGTCAACAACACCAACCTGCTGGACGAGACCGGCCTTGCGCTGGTCCGCGAAGGGTACGCGGAGGCAACTGACCTCGGCGCCGTCAAAGGCGTACCGGTGGCGTATTCGGTCGTGCCGGAAGAATTGTGCGCCGAACTGCTCGAGGCCGGTGATCCGGCGTTCACCGCGGACAACGTCATCCCGCTCCGCCGCACGGTAAAACGGCTGTTCTGAGACTTTACTGTAGTTTTTGAGGATATATGGCAGACAAGATCAAAGGCAACACCGACGGCCTGAAGGCCGCGTTAATACGGGAATATGAGCAGTACCTGGGCTGCCAGTGCGGGCCGGGGGAGTATGTGCCCGCGGAACTGACCGCCGCTATGGCGAAGTTCACCGGGGAGACCGGGCGCGAGATCGCGTTCGTGCTGGACCGCCGCAATTACGTGCGGGAGATCTCCGTGGGGGACGCGGTGCATGTGGACACCCAGTTGAACGACGGCAAACAGCGCGGCCTGTCCGGCACACGGCTGCTGCACACCCACCCCAACGGCACGTACACCGCTTCGGAGCAGGATCTGGAGACGCTGCGGCGCTGCCGGCTGGATGCCATGGTGGCCATCGGCGTGGACGGCGCGGCGGTCACCGGCGTGAGCGTGTATCTGATCGATCCGGAGGATACGGAAAACGCGCTGCGTTTCGGTCCGTACTCTTTCGAGCGGCTGTACCGTTCCGGCGAAGCGGAAGACCGGGTGCGGGAGATCGAGAGCGCGCTGCGGGCGCAGGACGCACAGTCGGAGCTCCGGGCCGCGGGCCGGGAGAGGGCGGTGCTGGCGGGGGCAATACCCGAAAAAGCCGCCGTCGTCGGCGGCGACGCGCACGCGCTGGACGAACTGGCGGAGCTGGCAGAGACGGCGGGGGCGGTCGCCGTTGACCGCGTGACCCAGCGCCGCGACCGGCCGGATGTGAAGTATTATCTGGGGAGCGGCGTCGTTGACCGCATAAAAGAGAGCGTGCGAGCCAACCGCGCGGAACTGGTGATATTTGATGACGAATTGTCGCCGTCCCAGATCCGCAACCTGGAAGATGCGCTGAACGTGCGCGTGATCGACCGCACCGCACTGATACTGGATATTTTCGCCGCCCGCGCCCAATCGGCGGAGGGCAAGCTCCAGGTGGAAATGGCGCAGCAGAAATACCGCCTGCCGCGGCTCACGGGCAAAGGCATCGAACTGTCACGGCTGGGCGGCGGCATCGGCACGCGCGGTCCCGGCGAGAGCAAGCTGGAGACCGACCGGCGCCACATCAATCGCAAGATCCATATCCTGGAAGCCAAATTAAAAGAGCTGAGCGCGCGGCGGGAAGTGCTGCGCAAAGAGCGGCGCCGCAACAATCTGCCGGTGATCGCGGTGGTGGGCTACACCAACGCGGGCAAATCCACGCTGGTCAACGCCCTCTGCGACGCGGACGTATTCGTGAAGGACGAACTGTTCGCTACGCTGGACACGTCGGTGCGGCGGCTGCAGTACGGAGGCGACCGCGATTTCCTGCTGGTAGACACCGTAGGATTTATACGCAAACTGCCCCACGACCTGATCGAGAGCTTCAAGGCCACGCTGGAAGAGACGGTGTACGCGGATCTGCTGCTGCATGTAGTTGACGCTTCGGCGCCGGACTGCGATGAGTGCATTGACGCCGTGGAGAACATCCTGGACGAGATCGGTGCGGGCGGGCGGCCCCGGTACCTGGTGCTGAACAAATGCGACCGGCTGGGTGAGGCGGACGAGGTGTATCTGTCGGACCGCACGCGGCATACATACGGCAAAGTGGTGCGGGTGTCGGCGCTCACGGGCGAAGGGCTCGGCGAGCTGGCGGCGCTGATCGAACGGTATTTTACAGGATCCGCCAAGCGTTTCGAACTGCTGATCCCGTACGCGGAAGGGGCGCTGATCGCGGAACTGCGGCGCGCGGGCAATATTGAGCAGGAGGACTACCGCGAAGACGGCATCCGGTTTTCGGGGACAATGCCGGCGGAACTGCTCGGCAAGTTCAGAAATTTTTCGGTTTAAAGCCGCGCACCGCGAAGCAGATGAGGCTGCCGGCTACTGCGATCCCGGCCAGTACAGCGAACAGATTGCCCCAGCCGAGGGCTTCGGACATTGCCGCCAGCCCCAGCGCGGACAACGAGCTGCCTAAATACGCGAAAGAATTCAGCAGGCCGGAGGCGGCGGAGACGTTGCCGCCGGCTTTAAAAAACGGCGGGATCATGCAGATCAGCATGAGGTTCGCGCCGTGCATCGACCCGGCGAGCAGCACTGAGAACAGCACAGTGAACACAGCGGAACGGCCGCTCACCAGGAACAGGCCCAGGGCCGCCACTGTTCCCGCGCCGAACATCGCCGCCGCGCACACCAGCGGATTCGTGAGCACGCGCTTGTACAGAATGTTGGTCAATTTAATGCTCAGCATCGCGAACACCGGCAGCAGCACGCCGGTCAATATGGACTTGCCGGTATCCAGCCCGAACAGCTCCGAAATGTATGTGGGCATCCAGGTGGTGATGCCGTCTTTCAGTATGCCCTGCGCGGCGATGGCGAGCAATATCAGCAGCAGCGGCACGGAGAACAGCGCGCGTATCGTGCCTTTTGTACGGGGGACAGACCCCGTTTCGGACCCGGTTTCAGCGCCGTTTTCAAGGATGTTTTCAGCGCTGTTTTCCGCACGGCTTCTGGCGGGGGGCACGTCGGGAAACAGTATCAGGAACACGGCGGCAATGATGAGCCCCGGCACGCTGCTCAGCACGAACACGCCGCGCCAGGACCACAAATAAATGATCAGCGGTGACAACAGATACAGCAGTATCGTGCCCAGATAACCGCCGTAGCACACGAATTCGCTGCCGCGGGCGTACCCTTTATCGTCCAGCAGCGCGGCCATCATGGCAACGATGGGCGGCCAGAAAAACGCCTGCGCGAAGCCGTTCAGGCACCACAGCACGCGTACCACCCACACAGACCCGGTAAAGGGGACAATAATGTTAATAACGCAGCTGGTGAGCATTCCGGCCAGTACCAGCCGTTTCGGGGGCAATCGGTCGCCCAGCACGCCGCTTATCAGCTGCCCGACGCCGTAGCACACGAACAGGCAGGTGACAGCCACGGACAATTCGGTCTTGCTCCGCCCAGTCGCCCGCACCATCTCCGGCAGCACGGTGGCGTAGCTGTACCGGCACAGGTAGCTGGCCGTGTACACCAGTGTGAGCAACGCTATTATCCGGTTCGCCCCGTATTTCTTTTGTGTTCCGTTCGCGGCGATCTCCGCCATTGTGCTCCAACTCCGTGTGCTTCTTTGTGGTACGGCGGACAACACCGACCGCCGCCGGGCGTATTGTGCCACAACACGATTAAAATGGCAAATTGAAAATGGTATTCACTCGGCTTCGCAGGGCGATCAATAAGGGCAAATAAGAGGCAATTGCTATTTGGATCTATTTCTTAATGATTTGACAATCACAAAAAGCATGAAAATTAGCAGGAAAATCACGAAAAAAACAATTGCAACGAGTATATTTTGCAAATGCACTGCTTCAAGAATCGTAACGACATCGCAAGACAGTCATTCGCATTTTTCACGGGATTTTTCTGTCAAAATAAACAAAAACTCGTGTTGCTGACAGTTTTTGTTTATAAATCCCGGCTTTCGCGTTCATTTTCCTATACAAAACCCTCTCTGGCAAACGTCTTCATAAACAAAAATCGGTTGACCAGGGTGTTTTTGTTTATTTTTGCCTTCTGATGCGGCGCGAGAAGGCGCTCGGGATAAACAAAAAGCATTCCAAACTAGTGTTTTTGTTTATTTTTATGTGATTGCGAGCGGGCCGCAAGGCTCGAGAAGACGCCCGGGACCGGAGAATGAGCGAGCGCCGTCGGCCGTTTGTCCGGCTTCGCTGCGAAACAGGGAGCAGAACCAATAATAGTGGTTTTTTCGAGGGCATTGTGCTAAAATTGACCCGGATAAATGCCTCGCGACGCGGTATGACCATGACCGCGGAAACGGAAAGGGTGACGATAAATGATGAAACGACTGCTGATATTTGCACTGGGACTGCTGGCAATACCGGTCTGCTGCGCGTCCTGCGCCAAGCCGGCTGAGGGCGGTTATGATGTTGCCGGCGGAACGGAGTTGATCGGCGATCCAAACCGTATTGACCTCGCGGCGTTTGACGCCGAACTGTTCAAAGCGGCGTTTTCCCCCGGTAATTCCGCCGTGGCCGAATTGTGCGAAGGCGGCGTGAAGTTCGTTGCCACCGTCGCATCCCGCGACCCGTCCGTATACTGGAACATCAGCAGCATGTTTCAAGCTGCCGGCTATCCCGCGCAAGGCTACGGCCGGACGTATGTGCCCTTCAGTCCCGAACGCCGGAAAGTGATCGTGTTCAAGGTCCGGGCCGAGTGGGGCGGCGCGTTTGAAATGTTCTACGCCACCGGCGACAACGACAACGCCCGCGCCGGTTACTCCATCACCGAAATATACGGCGGTGATTCCGAGTTTTTCGGCACGCGGACAACGCAGTACCTGATCTTCGAAGCGGACAACACCACCCGCGACTGGCACGGCACGTTCAACGACAGCTTCCGGCTGGACTACACAAATTACGTCGAGGAAGGCGACGAGTTCCTGTTACAAGCCATCGCGTTCTGCAAAGACCGCGCAGAGGCGGAGGCGTATATTGCCGCGGACAAAGGCGCGGCCGAACCCGCGCCCCGGCTCGCCAAAGGGTACTACGTGTGCCTGTACGAAGACCGGCTGAATGAACCGGAAGGCAATGTTGAAGGTTCTGTCTACTCATCGCTGGAAGCCGCGTCCGCCGCGTGCGAGTCCTTGAAAGAATACGGCTACCGTGTTGCCGACGAAAAGGGCAAGATCGTTTACGCCCCGTACCGGCACCTGCAGTGTAATTTGCTGCGCGAGGGCCATTACATAACGGAATACGCCCGCGCCCACGGCTTCAAATACGGCGATTCCTGCACGAATCCCGGCATCAACCACCGCCCGCTCCGCACCAGCTGCGACCGGCTCGTGGACTGGATCCTGTATCGTACCGGATTCGTTGACCAGCCGCTGGTGCAGGGCTGCGTAGTAACGAATCTGGTCAAATGGTGCGAGGAGAAGGGGTTCAAAAAGATAACCGATATTGACGACCTGCTGCCCGGAGATATCATATTTGTCCGCCCGGATTCCGCCGGCTTGCCGCAGCACGTATTTATGCTGGCGTCCGAAGTGAAGGACGGCATCGCGCTGCGCTATGACCACGGCTCCGATTACCGCATCGGTTCGGATCAGCCCATGCGCGAACCGGTCAGCTCCGATTTCGCGCCGTTTATGTTCGCGTACCGGCCGATCGCGGGCAAAAGCAACAATATTTACGGGCGGTTCTGAGCGGCGGCTCCCTTGCACGCCTACGCGTTTTTTGGTATGATATAAAAGGCAAAAATCGCAAAAAAGAGCGCTTGAATATTGCCCGGAGGAATGGATATGATACTTTACGATAAAGCGGCATTGACCGAAAAATTGGGACGAAAGATCGCGGAGTGTATAGATGTGCTGTTGACGCCCGGATCCGGCGAGCGCGAAGTGCGCGGCGCGCTGGAAAAACTGATGCGGCTGGACAACGGCAAACTCGCGTATAAATACGGCAACGAGCCTTCGGAGATCCTGCTGGCCTCCGCGGTGGGCTTCCTGCGCCTCAACTGCGGCAGCGACGAGCACGCCGGGGCGGTGGCGGTGGACAACATCAACGAGGCCATCCGGCTCGATCCGAAGCTGGACAACGACACCGTGTTCCGGCAGGAATTCATTTATGAACTGGTCAAAGCCGGCGCCGACCAGGGCGATACCGCACTGCAGGCGGTGCTGGCCGATCTGTATACGGGCGACGTGGTCGCCCCCGGGGACAACGCGCGGCTCGAAGCAGACGGCATGAGTTCCGGCAAGTTGCACGGGATCCTGGAGGATATTATTGCCGCCGGAGACGCGGACGATTCCGCCGCGGATGCCGTCAGCGCCACCGGCATCTCGGCGGAGCAGCTGCTTGAAGAGCTCGACTGGACGCCGTACGAGGTCAACGGTTACGCCCGTGCCCGCCGCTTTATGCAGGAGGGCCGCCGCGCCGAAGCCGCCGGCGACAACACCGCCGCGGACCTGTACTTCAAAGCCGCCTGCCTGGGCAACACCGAAGCCGCCTCGGCGTACGCGGCGTTGACCTCCGACCTGTTCAAATATATCGATAAAAAGCCGCAGCTCAAGAACGCGCGCCGCTGCCGCAAGACTCTGAAAAAGATCGAAAAACTGCGCTACGGCGAGTTTTCGCCGGCGGAAGAAGCGGCGCTGCTGGCATTGCCGCCGCTGGACGATTATCCGCCCGCAATGTATGATCGGGCGCTGGCGTTGTCCGAAGCGGGCGACGAAACGCAGGGCATAGAACTGCTGAAGACCGCGGCAGACCGCGGCGAGCCCCGGGCGCAGCGCGCGGCGGCGGAGTATTTCGGCGACAAAGAGCATTTTGATTTCAACTCGATGATGCGCTATCTGCTGCTGGGACTGGCCAATACGGGCAACTGGGCCGCCTATCCCACCGGCGCCAAAAACACGTTCACGGCGCAGGCGGAAGCCGACAACGCCATGTCATACGAACTCACCGGCACCCTCACCGACCGGCTGTGCCGCGGGCGGGATATGATCGACGAGCTGGAGGAATTGTCCGAGCCTAAAGAGAGCGATCTGCCCGAATTGACTCCGGAGCAGCAGGAAGCCGTGTTCATGTGGCAGTTGTGCGACCCCGGTTCCGACGCGCGCCGCGAGACGCTGGCCCGGCTGTACAACGAAGGGTTCGGAACGCCTAAAGACCGCGCAAAGGCCGCGGAGATCTGGCAGGAACTGTGCGAGAAGTATAAAGACGCAGTGGCGGAACCGGCTGCCTCCGGAGACGAAGACGATGACGAAGCGGCAAAGCAGTTTGTACCCTGCGAAGCGTTTTATGAGACCGCGCTCCGGCTGATCACCGCGGAAGGCGTGGCGCGCGACGTGGACGGCGGCAAAGCGCTGCTGGACAAGATCCCGCCGGAATCGGAATTTTATCAGAAAGCCGAAAAACTGAAAGCGCTTACCGAGACCGAGACCTCCGAACTGATCCGGCTGGGCACCATGTTCCACAAAGAAGGCAATGACGACGCCATGCTCAAACTCTACTCCTGCGCCGAAAAACTCGGCGATCCCGCGGCCTCCCGGCTGATCGGGCGCTATTACGCCGCGCGGGAAGGGGCCGAGAACATGGAAGAGGCGCTCAAGCACCTGGGACTCGGCGCACAGCGCGGGGACGTGCACAGCATGTACCTGGCAGGCGTGGCTCTCGCCCAGGCGGACAATTACGACGAAGCACTCAGATACTTTAAAAACTGCGCCGCGGCCGGAGGCAGATCCGACGATGAAGAGGTCCGGAACGTGGCCGCGCGGGCAATGAAAGACGCCGCGGAACTCTACTACAGCGGCAATATCACCGGCGAAAAGAACGTGCCGCGCTACCTGTACTGGCTGGAGCGCGCCGAAAAAGCGGGCTACAAACTCAGCGACGCGTCGGTGGATAAACGCCGCGCTGCAGAAAACTATTTTAAACCCGCCCAGTGGCAGGAACTGCTGAATTCCGCGCTTTCCGGCAGCCACGGAGATGACGACGGTTTTGAGAGCTGGGTCATCCGGAACTGTGCGGAACGCAAGATGACCGCGGCGCTGGAAGAACTGGGCGTGCGGGCGTATAAAGGCACGCTGGCGGACGCGGAGGGGCAGGATCCCTACGCTATCCTGCGGACGCCGTCGCTGTCTTCGCCGCGGGCGCAATACTACACCGCCTGCTGTCTGTACACCGGCCGCGGCTGCGCGCCGGACCTGCAGAAAGCGGCGGCAATGCTGCCCTCTGAGGCCGAATTCGGGGATCCCGAAGGGCTGCGGAACGAGATCGCGGGCCTGGCCGCGTACCAGGCGGCCTGCGAGCTGAGCGAGCGCCGCGCGGGCGAAGCGCCGGGACTGCTGAAAAAGGCGGAAACGGAACTGACCCGGGCGCTGCGGGAGCGGGGCAATAATCAGGTGCTGTTCGAATTGTCGGATATCCTGATCCGGGCGTACGACGAACCGGACAATTACGCGCCGGATCAGCTCCACGACTTGTGGCGCAAGGGATACGGCTACCTGATGGAAGGGTACCAGCGGGAGGCGCGCTGCACCGCGCAGGTGGACGCGTTTTCGCCCGGGCGGCTGGTGGAAATTGCCGCACTGTACGAGGAGACCGCGGGCCCGGGCGGCAACGCGGAGCCTGCGGCCGCCGCCGAGGCACAGGCCGCGGCCCTCTCGTGGTATCTGCTGGCCGCGGACCGCGACGCGGCGGCCCAGCGCGGTGCAGGGTCGATCTACCTTGCGCGCGCAAAAGACCCGGTGAGCGGCAAGGTGATCGACCGCGATGAGCTGGAAAAAGCCAAAGAGCTCATCGCGCGCGCCGCTTCTGCCGGCGATCCCGGCGCGGAACTCCTGATGTACAAAGAGCGCAAGGCGTTTGACATCGAGTCTGACGAAGCGCGGCTCAATCTTAAACGCGCCGCGGTCCGGGGCAACGAAGAAGCCCGCACCCTCTGCAAAGAGCTGGAGATCGAGTATTGACCTGTACCGGCGGCGCAAAGGCTTTTTCGCCATGCGTCGCCGGAACATTGTTTTTATCATGTCGTTTTTAGAACTTTACACCAATTGTGCGCTGTGTCCGCGGCAGTGCGGCATTGACCGCTTGCGCGGCGAAAAAGGGTATTGCCGCGGCGGTATTGACGCAGAAGTGGCCCTCACCATGCTGCACCGGTGGGAGGAACCCTGTATTTCCGGCACCGACCCGGCGCGGGGCTCCGGCGCGATCTTCTTTGCCCGCTGCACGCTGGGGTGCGTGTATTGCCAGAACTACGCCATCAGCCGCCCGGACGGGCCGGGGCAGGGGAGGTTTGAGACCGTTGACGCCGACCGGCTTGCCGCCATGATGCTCGGCCTGCAGGAGCGCGGCGCGTACAATATCAACCTCGTGACGCCCACCCATTTCATGCCCGTGATCGCGCAAGGCGTGCTGCTTGCCCGCAAACGCGGTCTGACGCTGCCTATCGTGTACAACACCAGCGGTTTCGAACGCCGCGATATCATCCGGCAGCTGGAGGGCATCGTGGACGTGTTTCTGACCGACATGAAGTACGATTCCAACGCAATTGCCCTGCGCTATTCCGCTACGTCGGCCTATCGTGCCACCGCCTGGGCCGCGCTGCGCACCATGTTCCGGATCACGGGCGCGGGTCTGTCTTTTGATGACAATGGCATGCTGCGGCGGGGCGTTATCGTCCGCCATCTGGTGCTGCCGGGCCGCGCGTTCGACGCCGTCAACATAATAAAAAAGCTGTACTCACGCTTCGGTGACAACGTGATCTACAGCCTTATGAACCAATATACGCCGCTGCCGGAGGGCAATCCGCGCCTTTCAAACTTCCCCGAACTCCTTTCGCCGGTGAGCGCCGACGAGTATGCCCGGGCGGTGGCGGCGCTGGAGTCGTTTGCGCCGGCCCATGCCTATATTCAGGAAGGCGGCACCATCAGTGACAGCTTCATCCCTCAATTCTATTCAGGCACTGAGCCTAATTCTACTCAGGACTAAACCTAATTCTACTCAGGACTAAACCTAATTCTCTAATTAGCTAATTTTCTCGCGGTCGCCGCGAGCTGTTCCTGCTTTTCCCGGAGTTGTACGGGGGACAGACCCGCAGCTTTGACGTTGGTCTCCAGCGAGAACGTGCCGTTGAAGCCGATGTCGTGAAGGGCGCGGGAGAAATTGTCCCAGTCGATCACGCCGGTCTCAGGCAGCCAGTGGAAGTCGCCGACGCCGTTGTTGTCGTGCACGTGCAGCACGCGCAGGTATTGTCGCCCGGTCATGCGCACTGCCTCGCCGGGGTCGACTTTCAGCACCGCGCAGTGGCCGGTGTCAAGGCATACACGGAAGAAAGGCGACTCGAATTCTTTAACGAAATCCAGTATCTGTTTCGGCGTGGCCAGCGTCAACGCGGGCATCGGCATATTCTCGAAATCCACTACGACGCCGTACTTCTCGGCTTCCGCGATCAGCCGGCCGAAGAACTCGCGGTTGAGTGCCATGAAGCGGTCGGGGTCGGGGTTCTGGTTGTCGCCGAAGGGCATGATGGGGTGGATGACCATGTCCGCGCAGCCGACTTCCGCGGTGCCCGCCAGCGACCGCACCATCTTCTCGAACCGCTCGTCGCGCTCTTCCTGCGTACTGTCCTGCGGGGGCCAGCGCCACGGCCCGTGGGTCTGGGAGATCTCGATCCCGGCGTTTGCGGCGGCAATGCGCACTCTCCGCAGCAGCTTGTTCATATCCCGCACGCTGCCGTCAAAGAACATGTTTTCGGTGTGGCAGAAGCACTGGAAGTCAACGCACTCGTACCCCAGCGACCGGATGTCCGCCAGCTCTTTTTCGATGTTGTCAATATTTCTCTCCGGGTTCCACTCTATACCGGTCTTCATGTTATGTTTCTCCTTCCGCGCGGTGTATACGGTCATCCGCGCCTCTTACGTCAATTATACCACAAATACAAAAGAAAAATGCGATCCGTTTTGCGGGATCGCATAGTTCATAGTTTTTGCGATATAAATGCGTTGACCGTCAGACGGCTTTATCTTCTTTGACAGCTCTGTTGACCTTGCCGGATCTGAGACATGCTGTGCAGACGTAAGCATAACGGGGTGTCTGTCCGTCCATGATCTTTACGCGGCGTACGTTGGGCTTCCAATTTCTCTTCGCGCGTCTGGAGACCTGTGAACGGGTAATGCTGATATGGCGGCCGTAAAGCATTCCTTTTGTACAAAACTCGCACTTTGCCATTTAAAACACCTCCTTGGAATCATTAAACAGCGGGAGCCATTCTACCACTATCCGCGGAGAAACGCAAGGACTTTTTTTCGGTTTTTCGGAAAATTGCGGATTTTTGCGGAATCTGGCGGGATCTCACCGAAAAAAACGGCCGCCCGCGGGTCACAATATTGCCGCCCCGGGCATCTTTTTCCGCACGTACTCCGCGTATTCGCGGTAGCCGGGGTGCTGATTCGCGGGTCTGTCCCCCTGTTCAACAAGTATCTGCCGGGCGGCGTTGTCCGCGGCGGCGAGGAGGTCTTTGTCGCTGTAGAGGTTGGCCGCGTGGAACGCGGGGAGGCCGTGCTGGCTCTCGCCGAAAAAGTCGCCGGGGCCGCGCAGCTTGAGATCTTCCTCCGCGATCTTTTCGCCGGACAGGCAGTCGCGCAGCGTGAGCAGCCGGCGGGAGATCAGGTCGTCTTCGGGCGGATTCGGATTTATGTGATGGTCGGTCAGCAGTACACAATAAGACTGCTGTTTTCCGCGGCCCACGCGTCCGCGCAGCTGGTGCAGCTGGGAGAGGCCGAAGCGCTCGGAGTTTTCTACGATCATCAGCGTGGCGTTGGGGACGTCAACGCCCACTTCGATCACGGTGGTGGAAAACAGCACGCTGATCTCGCCGGCGGCGAAGCGGCGCATAATATCGTTTTTCTCTTTGTCGGGCATGCGGCCGTGCAGCAGCGCGGCGGAGATGCCGGCGAAGTAGGTAGCGGAGCATTCGGCGAAGTTGTCCGTAGCGGTGCGGAGGTTGGTGTCGGCGTTGTCCGCGTCCTCGTCGTCTTCGGTCTCGTCGCTGCCCCCGATGGCGGCGTGGACAATGTACACCTGCTGCCCCTCCCGCGCCAGCTTCGCGGCCCAGGAGTAGATGCGCTCGCGGCGCTTGCCGTCGTCGAGGTAGGTGATGATCGGGAGGCGGCCGGTGGGCAACGTCTCCACCCGCGAAATATCCATGTCGCCGTACAGGATCATGCCGAGGGTGCGCGGGATGGGGGTGGCGGTCATGACCATGACATCGGGGGTCTTGCCGCCGTGCTGCTCGAGGAAAGTGCCGCGCTGGCGGACGCCAAAACGGTGCTGCTCGTCGGTGACGGCGAGGCCGAGGCGGTGCCAGCTGACGCCGCTCTGGATCAGGGCGTGGGTGCCGATGACGCACAGTACGGTGCCGTCGGCGATGCGGGTCAATATCTCGGCGCGGTTTTTGGGCGTTGCCGCTCCCGTGAGCAGCGCGCAGGACACGCCCAGCCGTCCGAACAGGGGAGCAATGTTGGCATAATGCTGCTCGGCCAGCACCTCGGTGGGCGCCATGTAGGCGGTCTGGCAGCCGTTGCCCGCAGCCTTCAGCATGGCCAGCATCGCAAGGATGGTCTTGCCCGAACCCACGTCGCCCATGACCAGCCGGTTCATCGGGCGTTTGACCGCCATGTCCGCCTGGATCTCGCGCCAGACCGCTTCCTGCGAATCGGTGAGTTCGAAGGGGAGCAGTGCGGTGAGTTCCCGCGTAAGCTCCGTGTCCCGGAAGGCGATGCCGTCGTCGGCGCCGGAATAGCTCTGTTTCATCATAAGCAGCATCAGGCGCGTTTCCAGAAGTTCGTCGAAGGCGAGGCGGCGGCGCGCGGCTTCCGCTTCTTCGAGGGTCGCGGGGCTGTGGACGGCACGGATGGCGCGGTCTGCGCTCATGAGCCCGAGTCCGGCGGCAATATCTGCCGGCAGCGTGTATCTGACCGGCGGCAACACCTCCAGCGCTTCCCTTATGAACTTCCGGAGCAGCTTCTGCGACAGGCCGGCGGTCAACGGATACACCGGATATATGCCCCGGAACTCCTCCGCGGCGTCTTTGGCTGCAGGTCTGTCCCCCGTCAAAATGATGTATTCGGGGTTGATGAGCTCGAGCCCGCGGTAGCCTCTGGAGGCGCGGCCGAAGAACATTGCCGACGCGCCTTTTTCAAATTTGTCGCGGTTGTAGCGCTGGTTGAAAAATGTGATGTTGACCCGCCCGGTGTCGTCTTCGGCGATGATGCCGAGCACAGACCGCTTCCGGTCGATCTGGCGGAAGTTCACGCGCATGATGCGGACAATGAGCGTCACCGCGGCACCCTCGGTCAATTCCGCAGCACCCACGACCCGCGTCCGGTCTTCGTAATACCGCGGCGCGAGCCTTACCAGGTCATCCACAGTCTCCACGCCCAGCTCCCTCAGCTGCCGGGCGCGCGCGCCTTTTACGCCTTTCAAAAATGTGACCGCGACGGACAATCCGCTCTCCTCCTTCCGCCGGTGATGTTCCGGATAAATCTTACCTGAAACGGCGGCAGGTGTCAATGGATAATGGCAAATGGCAAAGGGCAAGGGGCAAATGGCGAGGGGCAAATGGCAAAGGGCAAGGGGCAAAGGGCAAACTGCGAACCGAGTGATGCCACGCATTTCGGAGAGCAACAAAATGCTTAGGCATTCACTCGGCTTCGCAGGGCGGGTAAATAAGGAATTGCGGCCTCCGTCAAAACCGCCAAGCCGCTCGCATTAAAATGCCTGTTATGGTATAATACAGACTAAGGAGTTACGCAAATGATCGCAACAACAGTTTACAAAGCAACAATGAGTAAACCATCCGTTATCGGACTGCTATTGTGCGCTGTGACGATAGCAATGATAGTTGTTGTTATAGTTAGATGGAAGCGCAGCCCGGCCGCCTGGCGTGTGTTTTTTACATTGATCTCGGCGGTGCTGCTGATCTGCTCGATCAGTATAGTGTATACATACATCCGGGAATATCGCAGCGTTTTTCTGCCCTATAAAAGGGGCGATTATTTGGAGGTTGACGGCGTTGTGCGCAACTACGAAAAACGCACGATTAATCAGACCCATGAGCAAAATGCTTTTGAGATAGACAACGTTGAGTTTCAGCTGCCGGGCATGTCAGAATACGGATATTCATTGACAGAATCCAACGGCGGCATTATTCGAGAAGGAATGCATCTTCGTATAAAATACCGGTTCTTCCGGTATGAAAATGTAATTCTGGAGATAGAATTAATAGAAGATGATGAGTCTTAGTCTATTGCACTATCAGCCTATAATAATATATAATCACTTTAGAAACACAACACAATTGATCGCACAGTTCCGGGAGGTATTGACCATGAAAACAAAACGGGCGAATAGCAGGAAGAGAATGGCTGCATTGACCGCTATCGTGCTGGCGGCGGTGTTATTGACCACGCTGTTTGCGTTCGGCGGAAAGCCGGGCGCGGCGCGAGTCGGCGCGGCGGAAAATGCGGCGGACGCCAATTATCTGCATTACTGGGATCTTGACGGCAATCTGGATGATGCGTCCGGAAAACTGCATGTGGCCCCGATGGGCGGCGACGCGGCGTATACGGGCGGCCGCAGCGGCAACGCGCTGGATACCGTCAACGGCGCCGCAGTGCGGAGCGATGAGCTGACCGAAAACACTGTGAGCGGATTCACCATGGGCGCGTGGTTCATGCTGGCCGAGGGCGCGGAAGAGTGGAATATCATCATGTCCAAAGGTGATACCATCGGCGCTGCGGCGGACCGGTTCCAGATCCATATCGGACACGCGTCTCCGGATGCGGGCGGCGGTACGCTGCTGACGTACGTGCCCGCGGCGAACAACGGCTTTGCCAACGAAGACGACGGACCGTTCGTGCCGTACGATACCTGGACCCATGTGGCGGTCACCTACAACGGCAGCGTGCTGCGGTTTTTCGTGAACGGCGAGCTGTACGGCGAGAAGGCAGTGTCGGCGCCGCTGCAGAAATCAGCGAAACTGAACAACACTGTGACGATCGGCGCGCTCAATCACGACGGCACTACGTTCCGGTTTGACGGCCTGATCGATGACGCGTTTTACGCCAACTTTGCCATGAAGCCTGAGGATATCGCGGCGACGTACAGTGACGATTCCAAACTCAAAAACTGGTCGAGCGGCGCCCAGGCGATCACGCCGGATGTGCCCGACGGGCCGGTGGTCACGCCGGCGCCCACGGAGCCGCCGGAGGCTGTGACAGGCGGGGGCAATATGGTCCTGTATTGGCCCATGGATGGCAACGCCGAGGACTACTCCCACTACCAGGCTCATCTGGATTTCAATGAAACGGACCCGAGCTTCACGGATGTCAAACTGAACGGCGGCGTGGAGCTGATGGACGGGATGCTTACCGACGGGCTGCCGGCGGGCATTGACCTCACCGAATTCACGCTCTCGTTCTGGCTCCGGTGGGAAGAAATGCAGAACCAGAATTTTGCGGTGCTGTTTTCGATCGCCGACAAATCCACCGACCGTCATTTTGAACTGTATCTGTATATTGACGGCGACACCGACATCGCTTCGCTCTGTTCGTACAACACCGGCACCGGTCAGGATGTGCGCGGCCTCGCCGAGATCAACCGCGACGAGCTGTATCATATTGCCTGCACCAGCGGTGCCGGAGGGTTTGTTGTCTACCTGAACGGCGAGGAAGTGTACCGCAGCGGAATGCCGCGCCGGCTGAAGGGACTGGATCCGGATATGGACTGCATTTCGCTGGGCTCGCTCAGTGATATGCAGCTGCTGTGCGAGGGCAATTACGACGAGATAATTCTGGCAGACTCCGTGTTCAGCGCGGAGCAGATCAAAAAGCTGTATGAGGATCCGGCGGGGGCGCGGGAAGACGTGATCAAGCTGATCGAGGCCAACTACCCCGAGGGCTACGTGCGTCCCACCGAGAAGCCTACAAACGCGCCCACGGAGAAGCCGACCGAGGCGCCCACGCCTGCGCCTACCGACGTGCCGGAGGAGCCAACTGACGACGAACCCACCGCTATTCCCGGCAAAACTACTGATCCTTCCGGCGGTGAAAAAACGGACAATACGGGGGACAGGTCTTCGTTGAAACCGGGTGTGATCGTCGCGATCGTAGCGGCGGCAGTGGTGATCGCCAGCGCGGTCATTGCGGCCGTGGTGGCGGGCAAAAAGAAAAAAGGGAGTAAATAAAATGGCTACGAATACGCGCGCAGGGGGCAGACGGACTCAGATCAGACGTACCCGGATTCGGGTCGCCGCGGTGTTATTGACGGCAATGCTGGCGCTCAGCCTGGGCGCGGTGGCAGTGTTTGCCCGCAGCATGGCGGACGCGGAACGCTCCACATCGATGAAGACCGAATCGCCTATGGACAAGGCCCCGGAAGTGATCTCGCTCAAAGCGGGACAGGGGACAGACCATGATTCGAACTACCGGCTGGTGCTGGACGGCGGCGATTGGCTGCTCACGGACAAGGGCCGGAACGACTGGAGCAAGGCGTATACCGTGGCGGTGCCGTCGAGTATTGCCACCGCGCTGTACAAAGCGGGCGTTGTCGGCGATCCCACGGTGGGGCTGAACGACGCGGCGGCCAAGGAGCAGCTGAAGCGGGACTGGTACTATAAAAAGAGCTTCAATTACAGCGGTACGGGGCACAACGTGTATCTGAATTTCGAGGGCGTTGCCGACCGCATGGAGGTGTACCTGAACGGCGTCAAAGTCGGGGAGCACCAGGGCATGTTCGGGGGACCGTATATTGACGTCAGCGATACCATCAAGAAGGGCGCCAACGAACTGGTCGTCCACCTGAAACCGTACATCGACTACACCCGCACCGTGGTGTTCAACTGCTCCTACGCCTGGCACTACGCGGACCTGCCGCCGCTGGGCATCTGGAACTCCGTGACCGTGACGGACAAACCGGACGTGACCCTCGACCATCCGTTCATCACGACCGTCTCATATGAGACCGGTACGCTGGATCTGAGCGTCGATCTGGTCGATCTGAATGGGGGACAGACCCTTGTTAACGGCACGCTGTACGGCACGATAAAACCTAAGAATTTTGATGGCCGCGCCTATTCGTTCGAGTATGAGCTGCCCGCGGCGGCGGAGCAGGGCGACCGCAACGTGCGCCTGCGCTTCGACCTGCCCGAGTTCAAGCTCTGGTGGCCCAACGGCTTCGGCGAGCAGAACCTGTACACTCTGGAGACCACGTTCGTCAGCGACAACGGCACCCGGGCCAGCGATATCACGAGCTTCGGCGTACGGACGCTGGAGATGGTCGCCACCGGCCGCAAAGAGCAGACCGGCATGTACAACCGCACCGCCAGGATCAACGGCAAAACGCTGTTCCTGCGGGGCGCCAACTGGTGCACCATCGACGCCGCGATGAACTTCACCCGCGAAGACTACGACCGCATCCTCTGCCGCGCCAAAGACCAGGGCCTCAACGCGTTCCGCTCCTGGGGCGGCGGCATGTGCGAGACCGATGACTACTACGACCTGTGTGACGAGTACGGCATCTGCGTTTACCAGGAATGGCCGTGCTGCTGGGACAGTCAGAAGATCCAGCCTGAGGACGTGCTGTACGAGACGGTGATCCTGAACACCAAGCGCATCCGCAACCATCCTTCGCTGATGGTGTACGGCGGCGGCAACGAAGGCGAAGCACCCGCCAACGACAAAGTGATGAACAACATCGGCAAACTGACGTACCAGTACGACGGCACGCGCGATTTCTGGCGGCAGGACGGCGGCATTGCTGCCAGCAACATCCGGCATGACCATATCCACTGGGGCGGCGAGACGCCGGAGCACTACGCCTCCGCGTACTACGATTATACGGGCAACCTCCACGAATACGGGCTGGATGCCATGATGAATCTGGATTCTATTGCCCGCTTTGCCACCGAGAAAGAGATGGCGGAGTGGCCGATCGACCCGAAGGGCACTATTGCCTACCACACCGCCACGTTCAACGGTGCCAAGGGCTGGAATCAGACACCGTACGGATACGATATTGACACCTTCATCCATTACGCGTCGCAGTTTGTGGAAGTTAACTCCCTCGCGAGCCTCGT
>JAEEGL012470987.1_pt1 | contig 42967 bp, 39 predicted proteins | sample 9134231 | NCBI WGS metagenome assembly JAEEGL01 (sample SAMN16246548, study PRJNA631951) | gut metagenome | biome: gut microbiome; feature: rumen; material: fiber-attached | host: Bos | place: Iran: Karaj | collected 2018-10 | reverse complement strand
GATCAACAGTTTCAATGCAGGTGGTCTCCCACCTGTGACATTAAGAACTTCAACCAAGTCGGCTCATTATGCCGCCTGACTCCTGCCTATCCAAGATTTTGGGTATTCTCCGACTGCACATTTCTTGACAATTCCACAGTTTTGCTCGCTTGAAACTGATGATACTCGGCGTGAAATTTTTTGTGTGCCTATTATCCTGTATATTTGTGGCACAAGCGAAACCAATATTGAAGATCATAGCAGTATTGGTTCTATCTATCGTGATGCATTCACAAAAATACTTCTGAGAAAGCATTTAAAGGGTCAATCTAATACAGACGGATTTAAAGAAGCAGACAAAGAAGCAAATATGACTGCATGGCAGTTCACAAAAGAGCTTGCATATCAGATGTTCCTGGTTGGTTCACTAGATCTTATTGATGACGATAACTCCAAAGATAGACGCGCCGTTGGTTTTCGTAACGCCAAGAAACGAACTGAGGATATACTCAGAGAAGAATATGATATCGAAGATCCTGATCTTGAATTAAAAAAGGAACTTGCTGTTTGCCCGTTTGCAAAGGATAATGATCAAGGCGGTATAACATTCGCGCACAAGACCGTATATGAGTACTTTTCGGCAGTCAAGCTATATGAAGATTATTTTGCAAAATTTGACGATAAGTACTTCAATGATAACGACAATGATACTGCTGCTATGGATGTCACGCAGAGCTTTTTTGAGGCATTCCGCTATGACGGTATACCTGACGATATTTTTTCATATCTCTGCAAAATGAATGAAGAGCCTTTCGCAAATAAACTCGGTTATAGTGAGAGTCAAGGTCTGGACTATAAAAAATACGAGCAAAAATTTATTTATGCCATGCAGAACCATATGTATGTAATGATTGGTATGAAGCCTGCCGTAAAAGAATATATATATATCCCATTTTATAAACAGTATAGAGAATCAGATTATAGAGATTGGATATTTAAAACAATAGACAAACAAGCATGTACTGCCTTTGCTAATTTTACGTGTTTCCTGACACTTCATAGATTCAATAATGAAGAAAAAATACCTGAATGTATGCTTATCGGTAATTATATGCATAATTCGTCAAGGATAGCGAATTTTATAGGCTGGCATTTGGAGGACGCATATTTGCAAGGTGCATATTTGAAAGGTGCGTGTTTACAAGGTGCAAATTTGACAGGCGCAGATTTGAGAGGTGCAGATTTGACAGACGCACATTTGATAGGCGCAAATCTAACAAACGCAAATTTATATTGTGCAAATTTGAAAGGTGTAGATTTGAAAGGCGCAGATTTAACAGATGTACATTGTTTGGAAGCCACATATTTGAAAGGTGCAAAATATTGTAATGACCCAGAGTTTAAAACCGGTTTCCCAGTCGGCTTTGATCCTAAAGAACACGGCATGATAGAGGTCGATATAATTGGAATTCCTGTTGAAGATGAATAAATGCTTTGCCGAAGCTTCGGCTGCGGTATTTGGCTAATTTACGTTGCTTTTCAAGAGTTGTTAACCAAGGTTAACTGAAAATTCTATGATATTAAAAAACATGCCCTGATATTAGGTGGTAGAATAGGGAAAAAATAACATAATTGATGTATAATTGATGTACAAATCCAAATTTTAGCATATAATCAAAAAATATAACTGCTCACAAGATGATACGAAATCAGCCCTGCGAGCAGTTACTTATTCACTATAAACGCCTGTATTCAGGCAAAAATAAAAGGGACTATATTTTGCAATATAGTCCCAAAATTCTGGTTGCGGCGGCTGGATTTGAACCAACGACCTTCGGGTTATGAGCCCGACGAGCTACCTAGCTGCTCCACACCGCGATATGTTGTTTGTCATATGACTATATTATTATATCACAGTGGGAGTAGTATGTCAACACTTATTGATATATTTTTTTATTTTAACTTATGTGTAATTCTTAGGCACGCTTCGATATGCATTATCCAGTGGCGCGAGAACGGCATTTGGATAAGTCCGCGGATATCTTTCCCGCACCAATAATCAACGAGCCATGCGGCATTCTTGTCGTCGCTCACCACATTAAGTTTCAGCAGATTGCTTCTGTTCTCTGGAAGGACTTTCCTTTTCAGCATATCATAGCTCATATCTTTCAACATCATCTCCGTACCCTCTTTGACCTCAGAGATATACGAATAGAGTTCATCTAAATCGAGGCTTTTTGAAAAATCAGCAATTTGCTGTTTGACGAGTTCATTTCCTGTCGTAATGATTGGCGAATTGATGCGCTCGGCAAAGGCACCGGAAAAGAAGACCTGCTCATCGCCGCTGATAAGGGTATGAGCGACGATGTCTTCAATACGGAAAATATGCCACAGCGAGTAAGCTATCGACTTTGAATGATACCCGTCTGCATTGATAAACGGCATAGCGTTGAAGTCCTCGCGTGACAGCTCATTTTTAAAGGAGAGAATAACGTCCATAAGCTTATCGCGCAGTATCAGGAGGGTATTTATTCCCCCACGGAATGTCTCACGCTTTTTGAGCTGAGCCTGCATCGTTTTATTGAGTTCAGACCATTCTTTATTCATTGCACTCTCTGATTATTCTGTGACAAAACTCCAATATCTCAGCAGTTGCGCCGTTTCTGACGGGACTGCAATTGATAACAAGTGCGTTCATAATATGCCCCCTGCAAATTATTAAGCCTATTTTATACCACACAGCTCCTTTGCTGTAGTATTTTACCATACAACATTATACGAAACTGATGGTTTCAGCGTATCATATCCAACAGATATAATTATATCATAATAGCTGTCAGCATCAGGATCTTCCGCAGCGTCTATGCCAATATCAAACTGTACAGCATCATCTTCAATAGCTATACTATAAATACGCCAGTTTTCTTTCAGATAAGCCAGATCAAATTCCTTTTTCAAGCTTTCCTCGCAAATATTTTCAAAGAACTCAACGATTTCTTTATATATTTCATCATAGCACTCCTCCATTATCTGTCCGGAGTTTTTGTATATCTTCTCTAAAGAAGCAAGAACATACTCTATATTATCTTCTTTCACAATAAATTCAGACAAATCACAAGGTCTATCACTTTTTTTGCCGAAGGAATCAAACAGCCTGTCAAACCCGCTTTTTATATCCGTATAACAATTATATTCAGGACTTGAATCCTTTACTAAAACTCCATTTCCGAAATAAGCATTTTCGATCTCAGCTTCAGAAATATATTTCTGCTTAATCTCCTTAGAATTCCGGTATTTTCTTTTCTTTTCGATCTGTTTCAGCCATTGTTTTTGTTCTTTGCTCATTGGAGGATTATCTTTTCTGTATTTTTTCCATTTTACAATTATTGAAACAATTAAGATTGATAATTCCCACCAAAGAAACAGAAGTAAAAAATAAACAAGCCACCCATCTATATCATCTAAATGCGGAGAGAAAACTCCATACAATCCGAAGCCTAAAAACAGAGTTGGCAAAAAAGTCCAGAAAGCCACTTTTAAAAAAGTTTTCATATATAAACTTCTCCTTTTCACATACCACTCTAATTATACCCCACATTAATTCTTATGTCAACAAAAATGCTCCCGGCGGAAAGGAACACACCGGAAGCACTTAACAGTATTAACAGTTCATAATTACTTATTCTTATTCTTCACCTCATCAAGAGTGACCTTGACAGTTTCCTCCTTTCCTTCTCTTGTGAGTGTGAGCTCGATCTCATCTCCTGCCGAGTGGAGATTCTTCTGAGCGTTGAGTTCTTCGGAAGTCTTGACCTCCTTGCCCTCTACAGCAGTGATAACGTCTCCGGACTTGATACCAGCCTTTTCAGCGGCACTTCCCTCGGAAACAGCAGTTACGTAAACGCCCTGCGGGAGATTGAACATCTGAGCTATATTCTCGGTAACGTCCTGACAGCTTATACCGAGCTGAGGCTTGCCTGTAACGTAGCCGTACTTCATGATATCGTCAACGATAGATGATACCTCGTTTGAAGGGATAGCAAAACCGATACCCTCGATAGAAGCCTCACCTGAATATGTCGAGGACATCTTTGAAGAGTTGATACCAATGACCTGACCATTCTTGTTGATGAGAGGACCGCCGGAGTTGCCGCTGTTGATAGCAGCATCGGTCTGAATGAGGTTCATAGCCTTGTCATTGATAGTTATGTTTCTGTTGATACCGGATATCATACCTCCGGTGACTGTATCCATAAGGTCGAAGCCGAGCGGGTTGCCGATAGCGATAACGGACTCTCCGAGACGGAGCTTGTCGCTGTCGCCGAACTCAGCAGCAGTGAGTCCCTCAGCCTTTATCTTGAGGACTGCGATATCGCAGTCGGTATCATATCCGACTATCTCAGCGTCGTAGCTCTTCTCATCGTTGAGGATAACGGAGACGCTCTCAGCCTCGCCTGCACCGTGTTCGCTGTCGTAGATAACGTGTGCATTTGTTACGATATAGCCGTTATCAGTAATAACAACGCCCGTACCTGTTCCGGTAGCGGAATATGTTGAAGGCTGCTGTTCCTGCTGACCGAAGCCTCCGAATCCGAAATAGAAGCCGCCGTTGTTCTCCTGAGTAACTGTGAACTTCGACTCAACTCCGACAACGGAGGGAAGGAGCTTGTCAACGATGTCCTCAGTTGCCATTTCATCGGAGCTTGATGTCTTGGTCTTGATAAGACCTACCTTCTCGACCTCTGCTGCTGTGTCAGCGGCAGTAGGCTCTGTTGAATCATTCTTTTCTATATTCTCGACCTTTTCCTCGACTTTCTCCTCGACTACTGCAACGGCATTTTTAAGTCTGCCCTCTACCTGAGAGTAAACTCCGATAGAGCCGGCTGACACGCAGAGCATAGCCATAAGCGAAGCAGCGATTTTGAATCCGGTATGCTTCTTGGGCTTTTTCGGAGAGCCTCCGTCGGTGCTGAAGCCGTTGTAGGTATTCATGCTGTTGTTCTCCTCGCCGTTGTTATTTGCGTTATAATTGTATTCATTCATTTTATTCACGTTCCTTTTCAGTTATTTGTTCAGGTCTTTCCCTTGACCTCTGAGTATAGTATACCGGTGCTGTGTGAAATGAATTTGGAGCAAATGTTATTTTTTGAGAAATATCCTGTGTAAAAATTTTCACAGAGATGACGGTCTTGTGAAAGAATTTAATATACTCATCACATTTTTCATATATCCACAAAAAAGAGCCTGTTTTCTGCAAAACAGGCTCAGGCAAAGAAAAAACAGCCGGACGAACCGACTGTTTTTTCAGGGAAATTTGGGGATAATCAGAATGTGAAACTATCTTGATTAATTATCAGCAGCGAGTATAAATCTGGCCGCCCTTGAGTTCCTTGCCGTTTACAGCAAACATTTCAGAGATAGTAACTACCTGCCAGCCCTGAGCCTTGAGGTAAGGAAGAACCTCTTCCATAGCGCTTGCTGTTGTTGAGTAATTCTCGTGGCAGAGAACTATTGAATTTCTGAGATTTCCATTGCTCATATTGGACTTGATCGTGTTAACGATCTGATCCTTTGAAGCGCCGTCCCAGTCCTTAGTGTCGATCGCACAGCTGATAAGCGGTACATCGTAGAGTGTCTGCTGTACAGTTGAATTTGACTGGAGGTAAGGAAGTCTCATGAGCTTTGAAGGCTCTGTTCCAATTATGCTCTTGAGCTTAGCATGAGTCTGATCGAACTCACTGCGTATCTCATTTGAAGATTTCTGTGTAAGATAAGGATGTGTTGTTGTGTGGTTAGCAACCTCATGGCCGCTCTGGTAAGCATACTTTACAGTTTCAGGGCTTGTGATCCAGTTGCCTACATAGAAGAATGTAGCGTGGAAGCCGTTCTTATTAAGAGCGTCGATGATCCTCTTCTCCTGAGTTGCGTCTCTTGTACCGTCGTCGAAGCTGATAGCTACCATAGGCTTGCTGGGATCGATCCATGAGATGTCAACGCCCTCAGCTCTCTGAGGAACCTTTATCTCGCCGACCTTTCCGCCGCCTGTTGTGATGTCTGACTTGATACCTTCTGTACCAGCTGTGATGTCGTCGATGTAGAGGTCGCAGGAGCTCTTAGCTGTCTCAACGTAGAAGAGAAGGTCTGTTGCGCCTGCGGGAATTGTGTAGGAAGCGTTCTCAAGCTTTGTCCATGTCTTATCCTTAGCGTCTGCTGTAGCGATATGGTCGTAGCTTGTAGTACCTGTTGAATCAGTGTACTGGAGTGAGAGGCGAACCTCTTCTGTAGCACCGCTTGCCTGCATAACTGCTGCAGAGAAGCTGTAAGTATTGCCAGCTTTGAAGTCGCTGCCGAGGCTGTAGGACATACCGTTCCACTCGTCAGAGCGTCCGGATACCTTTACACACTTGCTGCCGCTATAGTAGCTGCCGCTCTCAGAGTCGATAGAAACGCTGTCGCCTCTTGCAGCCCATTTGCCTGCACCGTTCTCGAAGTTATCGCTGATGAAGGTCTGAGCCTTTGGCGCCTGTGTAGTTGTTACTACAGGAGCAGTTGTGGTTCTTACTGTTGTTGTTACGTCGTTATTTTTTTTTTGAGTTGTTACATAGCCCTGCATAACACTTGCGGGAAGCTTTGTAACAATTTTTGCGTCATATTTCTGGATTGTAAGAGCATCGTTTGCTGTGATGCCGTCGCCTGTGTTGTAAACGTCAGCGTTTGCCTTAGCCTCATCGCTGAGAGCGTACTTATCCTTGTTACCGAGGTACTGGAGGATAGCAACTGCGTCTGCGATAGAAACGTCACCGTCGAGGTTAACATCGCCGTACTTGATGTTTGCAGCAGGTGCAGTAGTAGTTGTAGCCTGTGTAGTTGTTGTAGCCTTAGTTGTAGTAGCCTGAGTTGTTGTTCCGGGCTGCTGATTTACAGAGCCGCTTGAATAACCATCGCCGTACTCGCTCTCATTTACGAGGTTTACGATCGAGTTATAAGCTGCCTTTGCATTGTAGCTTCTGTCGAAGATAAGGGGATTCTGAGAACCTCTCCAGCTCATGCCGTCGTTTGTTCCCCAGAATGTGAGTGAATTTACCTTTTCGCAGTTCTTGATAGCCTTTACTATGCTCTCATAGTAAGAAGCCTGCTGCTGCTCGTTGTTGCAGGTAACGTCGAGCTCTGTTACCTGGATAGCACAGCCGATGCTTGCATACTTAGCAAGTGCCTGCTGATACTGTGAAGCGCTGGGATAGCTTGTGTCAAGGTGTGACTGCATACCAACACCGTCGAGGTTGCCCTGCTTATAGAGCTTGGAAACGAGATTGTAGATGTTGTTCATCTTGGGATTCTCGTACTCGTTGTAGTCGTTGTAGTAGAGCTGGCAGCCAACGGGAGCGTACTTTCTTGCTGATGCGAATGCAACTTCGAGGTAGCTGTCATCGCCGTAGAGCATATTCCACGGAGACTGACCGCCCTGCTGATTCCAGCCGCCCTGTCTGAGTCCGCCGCCCTGTCCGTCTGCGAAGCACTCGTTTGCTACGTCGTATGCATAGAACTGAACTGTAGGATACTCTTTCTTGAGAGTTGCGAATACGTTCTTGATATAGTTGTCGATACGCTTGTTCATGATCTCCTTGGAAACCATAGCGCCGTTGTCGTCGAAGTTTTCCTTGAAGAGCCATGAAGGAGTCTGGCTGTGCCAGATAAGAGTATGACCTCTTACAGGGATATTGTTCTTAGCTGCGAAGTCGAGGATCGTCTTAGCGCCCCAACCGAGCTTTACCTGAGGATCAACGTTGTTGCCGTTTGCCTTTGAAGCTGACTGATCGAGGATCTGGTCGGGCTTGAGCTCGTTCTCAGGAGTGATAGAATTGAAGTGCTTGAGAATGAAGTCAGGGTTCTTGCCTACTTCGTTAGCGGAAACTGCTGTACCGATCCTGAAGTAGTTTGAGTAAACGTTCTTGAGACCGGCATTCTGCTTGTTCCAGTTGCCGTTGTTTGTGTTGGGAGCCTTTGTTGTAGTTGTAGCAGGTGTGCCGTTGCCGTTTGTAGTTGTAACAACTACAGAAGATGAACCGTCAACTGTACCGCCGCCTGTAACTACAGATGAAGTCTTGCCCTCTTCCGATATCTTGAATGAATCGAGCCAGAGGTCTGTGAGGCTGTCGGGAGCTTCAATGTAGAGTGACATTCCGGAAGCACCGGAAGGAACTGTGAACTTTGTGTTCTCGAGCTTTGTCCACTCGCCGCTCTTAGCGTTTGCGGAAGCTACTTCCATCCAGTCCTGATCGCCGCTTGAAGCAGTGTACTCAAGTGTGAGCTTGAGGTCTGTTGCAGAGCCGCTATTCTGGAGACCAGCTGCGCTGATGCTGTAAGTCGAACCGGGAACGAATGTTGAAGAATCGAGTGAGATAGAACCACCGTGCCAGTTATCAGATCTGCCTGTAATCTTGAGTGAGCCTGTGCCGTCGTAGTAGTTCTTGCTGTCAACAGAAACTGTAGCATCTCCTCTGCCTGTAAAGTCGCCCTTACCGGAGTTGAAGTCCTCAACGAGGAAGTTTCCGTTAGCGTCAGCCTTCTGAGGTGCGGCTGTTGTTGTCTGCTTGTTGGGGTCAGGAGTACCTTCCTTGATGTCGTTCTGCTTAACGTCTGCCTGACCGTCGCTCTCCCAGCCTTCAACGTTGAAAGCTACTTCGTAGAGACCGCCCATTTTCATACCAAGTGATTCCCAAGCCTTGAAGTGGTCGGAAATCGTGATAGTACCTTTGCTTCTTGTGTTGCGGCGAACGCTGATGTACTGTGTGAACGCCTTGTTTCCTTCGATAGTGTAGGAATTCATGGGGTTAGTGAATACATCGTAAACGCTTCCGTCGATAGTAACCTGCTTTGCATTGTTTGAAGTAGGACGCCAGTTTTTCCAGTCCTCGATGATGTAAAACTCAACGAGAGGATTCTGTGTCCAGCCGTAAATACAAATACGAGAGTTGCCCGATGAGCCGGCTGACCAGCTGCAGTCGAAATCGCAGGTGAATCCGCCGTAATCCTGCCAGTGCTTGGGGTTGTTGAGACCGTAGTAAAGACCACGGCGAGCAAGGAAGTTTCCTCGCGAGTTGTTAGGACCGCATTTCCAGCTTGTGCTGAATCCGCCTCCGTTATCATAAAGGGTCATAGTTGATGAATTCGGTGTGTCTGCCTGCCAGATCTCGTGATGATAATCATTGTACCAGCCAGTCTCCTGAGTGTGACTCGGGCTTGTCTGAAGCATCTTTGCCGCATTCGAGTCAAGTTCTTTTGCCACGAACGGGGTAGACGAGATAGCTAAGAAGCTTGCAACAGCCGTACTTAGAACGCGCTTTACAATGCTGTTCTTCATAGTATCATTCCTCACTTTCATAAGAATAAAGTTTAACGTACGATTGCCGCGTCGGGCGCAGAGCTGTTCCCCTGTGTCCCTTCCCTGCTGCGGCTTTCTGTTATTATTTTATTACGTTTTTGTGAACGATTCAAGTCAATTGTTGCTAAGAAAAAAACGGTCAGTCAATTTTTGCTAAAAAGAATCGCAATTTTTAGCTGTTTTTTGGAGAATTTATTCTGCAAACGCCTATTTACAGCGGTTTTACAGAATGTTAAAAAATGAAAAGGGTATCCTAAAAGGATACCCTCAGACCATTCTATCGCAATTTTTGGTTATAATTCCGCAATATCTGAACATATATTGTTGTAATCGCAATTAATAGCTATAATGTCCGTAATGCCCGTGCGTATACTGGCTTCTCTCAGCGTTCATTTTGTTCACATTTACGCTGTCTGCTGCATATGATATATCAGCGATGTTCATGACAACTCCGGCTTCGGAGATGTCGATATGCCCGAATGAAGGCTTCATTCCGTCATGCGGAGCGGAAGCGCTGCCCGGATTGAGGATATACAGACCGTCCTCAAAGGCATTGCAGCGTACATGGGTGTGCCCGAAGAGCAGGATATCGCATTCGTGCTCTTTGGCTTTGAGCTTTATCAGCTCGAGATTGCTCTTCACGGCGTAGTAATGCCCGTGCGTCGCAAAAATTCTGTGCCCGTCCGGCAGCGGGAGAATAAAATAGCCGGGATTCATGCTGCAGGCGTCACAATTGCCGCACACAGCGATTATCTTTTCGGTAAACTCATGGTGGAGCATAAGAAATGTATCAAGATCGCGTTCACCGTCGCCGAGGAAAAATATCCAGTCAGCGTCGGTATTGCGCAGTAAAACAGTTTCAAGAGCTTTATAGTTGCCGTGAGTGTCTGAAATTACGATTATTCGCATAATTGACCTCCGCAGTAAAATACAGGACCTATATTCCATATTATACCACACAATTTACAAAAAATCAATAGGGTTAAGGAGGAAATTATGAATAATTTCAACAACGGCAGTAAAATCGACCCGCAGAAGCTCAACGGACTGCTAAATGCGGTAAGCAAAAAGATAGGTGTTCCCGCCGATAAACTGCGAAGTGAGCTCGAAGCAGGCAAATTCGACAGCGCCCTTTCAGCTATGAGCGGAAGCGATGCAGCAAGATTCCGTCAGGCTGTGAACAATCCCAAGCTCATCGAAAAAATGATGAGCGCTCCGCAGGCAAAGGCGCTGTATAAGAAGCTCTCGGGCGAAAAGGACTGATATGCCTTGGACGACGTAATGGATAAAATATCCGGTCTGCTTTCCGATGAGGAGAGCGTCCGGCAGCTTTCAGAGCTTGCGAAGATGTTCATGAGCGAATCCGGCGAAGAGGCTCCGGAGGGCGAATCCGCCGAACCTTCAGAGAGTCCGGACAGCTCAGATGGCGGCGGCGCCGGCGGAATGCCCGACATCGACACGCTGCTCAAGCTGACAAGTCTCGCGGGAGCCTTTACGCAGAACGACAGGAATACCGAGCTGCTAATGGCTCTGAAGCCGCATCTCGGCGAGGAAAAGCAGAAAAAAGTAGACAAAGCAGTAAAACTGCTCCGGCTGATAGCTGTATGGAACATCGCAAAGGAGAGCGGGCTGCTGAAAGATATGTTTTAAGGAGGGAGCACTATGTCGGTATATGGCAGGAATTACAGGCGCGGAAGCTACCAGCCGCGCCAGCTCGCCGGCAGAGCCAACTCTGACATTCCCCCTGCCCCGAAGCCGCTCCCCGAACCGGAGCAGCCCGCTCCCGAACCGCCAAAAATCGGAAAAGCTCCCGCCGGAAGCGCTCCGCAGCCGAATTTTTCGGCTCTGCTCGGCAAGCTCATGCCCGGCAGCATCGACAGCGACACCCTGCTCATTGCGGCTCTGCTGCTGATACTAATGAAAGAAGGCGGCGATATCAAGCTCGTACTCGCGCTCGGGTACATACTATTATAGAGGTGAAAAATGAACAACGAAGTGCTGTTTTACATTATCTGCGGGGTATCAGCCGCGGTAATGCTCATATACTATTTAAAAAGGAAACATAAAGTAACGTCAGCAGTTTTCGGCAGTCTGTCAGGCATCGCTGCCCTGCTCATCGCCAACCGCTTCGGCGGTGCTGTAGGAGCCGAGCTCCCGCTGAATACATTCAACGTCTGCGGGAGCGCCGTTCTCGGGGCTCCATTCGTAGCAGGAATGGTGATAATAAAATATATCTGAAAATTTTCACAAAAGCTATTGAAATTCTATACATAATATGGTAAAATATAAATACAGGAGGTGGAATACTTTGAACATTATCGATATCATCAATAAGACCAAACGCGCTGTCCCACTCGAAGAGGAAGAGATAGCATATCTCGTAAATGGCTATACCAAGGGAGATATCCCCGATTATCAGATGTCGTCATGGCTCATGGCTGTATGCCTTAACGGTCTCACCGACCACGAAACAGTCGCTCTTACAAAGGCTATGCGCGACAGCGGAGACGTTCTCGACCTGAGCTGTATCGACGGCATAACTGCCGATAAGCACAGCACAGGCGGAGTCGGCGACAAGACAAGTCTCATCGTCGGACCTATCGCAGCGGCGTGCGGAGTTCGCGTACCGAAAATGTCCGGACGCGGTCTCGGTCACACAGGCGGCACAATAGACAAGCTCGAAGCCATAAAGGGCTACCGCACAGACCTGCAATTTGAGGAATTTGCAGGCATAGTCAATAAAGCCGGCTTTGCGATAATCTCGCAGACGGGCTCGATATGCCCTGCCGACAAGAAGATATACGCGCTTAGAAACGCATCGGGTACTGTTGACAGTATTCCGCTCATCTGCGCAAGTATCATGAGCAAGAAGCTCGCACTCAATGCCGATATCATACTCCTCGATGTCAAATGCGGCTCGGGAGCTTTCATGAAAACAAACCTTGAAGCCCGCAAGCTCGCGGACCTCATGGAGCGCGTCGGAGACGCTGCCGGCAAAAAGACCCGCGCTATCGTCACCGATATGGACAGTCCGCTCGGAAGCTGCGTCGGCAATGCGCTCGAAGTCAAGGAGGCTATCGAGGTATTGCAGGGCAAAATTAAAGGCAGACTCTACAACGTCTGCATAGAGCTCGCGGCGAACCTGCTCGAGCTCTCGGGCAAGGGCACATACGGCGAATGCAAGTCAATGGCTGAGATAGCCGTATCCTCGGGCAGAGCCCTTGATGTTCTGCGCGAGACCATACGTCTTCAGGGCGGAGACCCCGCTATCTGCGACGATGTATCGCTCCTGCCGCAGGCACGCTTCAAGCACGAGATACGTGCAAGCCGCGATGTTGAGATAGTTGCCGTAAATGCCGAGGAAATGGGCATGGCATCGCTCCTGCTCGGAGCGGGAAGGCTCGACAAGGATTCCGAGATAGACCCGACAGCAGGCATCGTTTTCGACTTCGAGGTCGGCGACAAGATATCAATGGACGCGCCGCTCATGACGCTCTATTCGACAATATGCAGCGACTTCTCAGAAGCCGCCGTCCGCGCCTACAATGCGATAACCTTCCGCGACCTGACTGCCTCGGCGCTGACATAACGCCTTGACTAATCGGTCAGTTTGTGCTAAAATATGTATACCGACATTTAAAGGAGGAAACGCCAATGGGATTTGTGGATACCGTAAAGGAAATTGCCGAAAAAGTCGGAGATACCGTCGATAAAGGCATAAAGACCGGCTCTGACAGCTACAAGAAGATGACTGAAAAGTCACGCCTTAAAAAAGAGATAAGCCGTCTCAATATCGAGATAAACAATATTTTTGCGACCGTAGGAAAGAAGCTCTACACTGATGACCCCGACAACAAGGAATTCAGCAAGGTCTTTGAATCAGTAAGAGAGAAGCAGGTCGAGATAGAAGAGCTCAGCGCTCAGCTCACTGCGCTTGACGACAAGATACAGTGTGTCAAATGCGGCGAGATGATATCCAAGGATTCGCGCTTCTGCGACAAATGCGGTGCAAAAGTTGTGCCCCCCGCACCTTCTCACGCTCCGGAGCCTGCTACCGAGCCCGAAACAGTCGTTGCCGAGGAAGTAAGGATATGCCGCAACTGCGGAGCCGAACTCATCGACGCGGGTAAATACTGCGACAAGTGCGGAGCAATGCTCGAGGACTGATATTACTTTATTATACAAGCATGGATTTGCGGGCGGACATTGTTCGCCCGCAAAATAACGTAAAAGAGGTCAGATATGAAAAGAGAAGCCGGATACAACACAAAGCAAAAGGAAAAGCTCGTCGATTTCCTGATAAACAATAAGGACAAGCACACGACCGTTCAGGAGATAAGTGCATACCTCTCAACCGAGGGCTCTCCGCTCGGAACTGCGACCATCTACCGCCAGCTCGACAAGCTCGTGGAATCGGGAGTTGTCCGCAAATTCGTCATCGACGGCAAAACCGGCGCGTGCTACCAGTACATCGAAAACGAGCACGAATGCCGCGAGCATTTCCACCTTAAATGCATAAGCTGCGGAAAGCTCATACATCTCAACTGCGACCACCTCATGAGCATTAACAAGCACATCGAGGAGCATCACGGCTTCATAATAGACCCCTCACAGACCGTTTTCTATGGACGCTGTGCCGACTGCTCAGCCGGAGTATCAGAAACGGACGAACAGGTATAAATTTTCACATTTTCACTGCCGTCATCGCCGGAAACCGTGTTTCCCGATGACGGTACATATATTTTCACGTCTTCTTCATTCATGCGTATCACCTCATGATAATTATTCCGCCGGTAACCGGATTTTATACCGGTATGGAAAGGAACTTTGCAATGCGATACATAAATGCTGTGCTGTGGACTGTCGCTGCGGATATCCTCTCGCTGTTCATAGCGCTTACTCTCGCAGGCTCGGGGAATCCGCTCATACGCGGAATATCGGCTGTATGCACGTTCGGGATACTCGTATGCGTACTCGGAGCGCTCGGCGCAAAGACAGCCTCCGCTGACCGCAAAAGCAACAAAGGCTCCGCATCAGCTCTTGGCATTGGAGCTTCCGCCGCGGCATTGCCGCTCGCAAGCTGGCTCACGCTGTTTTTCACTGCCGGAAGCAGCTTCGACTTCTACCGCTGGTACAAGCTTATAAACGGCTGGGGCTTGCAGATATGCAACTTCATCAACTCTGACGCATCTGCAAACGCTCTCACGCGCGGACAGATTTGGCTCATGCTGCCAGTATCAGCAGCTCCGGCGTTGGTACTGACCGCCTCATACCTCACGAATAAGGCGAAAATTGAGAATTGAGAATTATGGTATCGCTGATGCGATAAATTTTAAAATATGTCCGCGTAAGCGGACACATTCATTCTCAATTCTCAATTCTCAATTTTTGACATATCCGGCTTTCTGCCGCATTTTTGCTTCAAAGCCCTTGCATTTTCTTTTCAGTTGTGATATAATAAATTGTAATTGTGCTTTTGCACAGAATAAACACTATGAAAAGAGGAATCACAATGCCTGCTAATATTGTTGTCGGAACACAGTGGGGAGACGAGGGAAAGGGTAAGATAATCGACATTATCTCGTCCCGTGCTGATGTTGTAGTTCGTTCACAGGGCGGAAATAACGCCGGTCATACCGTTGTAAACAACGGTGAGGTATACAAGCTTCACCTCATTCCTTCGGGTATTCTCTACAAGAACACTCTCTGCCTCATCGGCGCAGGTGTAGTTCTCGACCCCAAGGACTTTATCGGAGAGCTTGACAGCCTCGAGGCAAGAGGCATCTCCACTTCAAATCTCAAGGTAGACCCCCGCGCTCACGTCGTAATGCCGTGGCATATCGCTCTCGACGGCCTTTCAGAGGCTTTCAGGGGCGGCAAGGACATCGGAACTACCAAAAGAGGCATAGGTCCTACATATATGGATAAATACGAGCGCTGCGGAATCAGAATGTACGACCTCGTTCACCCCGAGGTCCTCGCTGAGAAGATTCAGTCCACAGGCAAGCTCAAGAATAAGATAATCACCGAAGTATACGGCGGCGAAGCTTTCGACCTCGACGCTGTTACCAAGGAGTACACAGAATACGGCAAGCGCCTTCTCCCCTATGTTGACGACGTTTCCGTCCTCACATTCGAGGCTCACAAGGCAGGCAAGACAATAATGTTCGAGGGCGCACAGGCTACCCTCCTCGACATCGACTTCGGCACATACCCCTACGTTACATCTTCACACCCGCTCTCAGCAGGCGTATGCGTAGGTACAGGCGTTGGTCCGAAGGTCATCACAAACATCATCGGCGTTGCCAAGGCTTATACAACAAGAGTCGGCAAGGGACCTTTCCCGACCGAGCTCGATGACGCTATCGGCGACCAGATAAGAAATGTCGGCGGCGAATTCGGTACAACTACCGGCAGACCCAGAAGAACCGGCTGGTTCGATGCAGTTATCGTCCGCCACTCAGTAAGAGTAAACGGTCTTGACAGCCTCGCTATCAACAAGCTCGACACTCTCGCAAATCTCGACACTCTCAAGGTTTGCGTAGCATACAAGAAGCCCGACGGCACAGTTACCGAGCACTTCCCTGCAACTCTTGAAGAGCTCGAGGGCTGCACTCCCGTATACGAGGAATTCCCCGGCTTTACAGAGAATATCTCCAAGTGCAGGAGCTTCGACGAGCTTCCCGAAAACTGCAAGAAGTACATCGCCCGTCTTGAGGAGCTTGTCGGCTGCCACGTAAGCATGGTAGGCACAGGTCCCGACAGGTCACAGATACTCGAAAGATAATGCGCGGGAAGGAGGATATCCATGAAACTTCACAAGCTGCTGTTATCCGCCTTCATCTCATTTGCTCTCATCGCTCCCGCCGTATCTGCTCCTAAAGCTCATGCGGTGATAGCAGGGAACGCCGATTCTCTCATTTTAGAAGAGAACACCGAAATTTCCGCGGAACTCGAAAGCTACGCCGTGAACCTGCGAAGCATGATGAAAGCAAGAAAGACCTCGTTCTCATTCAGTGTACCGCGCGTCCTGATAAGCGGTCAGAAAGACGCCGACGCTCTTGTCGTGGAAGCACTTAAAGAGACCGGCAATCCGACTGAGGGAGACTACCTCCGCTGGTGTATCTCCGGATACAATTTCACGGCGCCGTATGACTCCTCTACCGACAGCTACAACTTCCGCTTCACCGTAAGCTACTACACAACTGCCGAGCAGGAAAAAGCTGTCGACAGCGCTGTAAGGAGCATGATATCATCGCTCGATGTCGGCACAGGAAGTGATTACGAGGTAATAAAAGCCGTTTACAACTGGGTAACAAGCAAGGTCACCTACGAGGAAAACGACACAAGCCAGCTCGTATTCACAGCTTACGGAGCTGCTGTACAGCACCGCGCCGTATGTCAGGGCTACTCAGTGCTCATGTACCGCGTGCTCACCGAGCTCGGTATACCCTGCCGGGTCATTCCCGGAACAGGCAACGGTCAGAGCCACGCATGGAATATCGCCGCTGTCGACGGTAAATACTACTATCTCGATTCCGCATGGGATTCCTCAACGCAGGCGTCCGGCTATTGTTACCTGCTCCGCGGCACCAATGACCTCGACAGTCTTTCAAAGTCGAACTCTCACTCGCGCACATGGAACCACAAGAGCTCTCTGCTCTATGCGGATTACGACGACGGAACATTCAACACGCGCTATCCGGTACAGACAAATGCATACACATTCAAGCCGGATACCATCTCATACAAACTCGGAGACGTCAACAACGACAGCAAGATAGACTCTAAAGACGCTTCACTGGTGCTTTTAGCCTATTCCAAGCTCTCAACGTTCGGCTGGAGCGGCTTCACAGCAAGCCGTAAAAATGCCGCTGACGTCATCAAAGACAGCAAAGTCGATTCAAAGGACGCATCTGCGTTATTAGGCTATTACTCCTACTGCTCAACAGGCGGCAAAGGAAGCCTTACCGATTATCTGAATAAGTAGAAGGTGAGAAAATGAACGAAGAGAATAATTTCGGAGCCCCCACTCTCGATGATATCGACTATACGGCACCTGCTCCGAAAAAAGAAGGCCCCGAGGGCGTAGCCGCTCCGATACTTGACGATTTTGAATATGTTGCTCCCGCCGAGAAAAAGGGCGGTCCCACCGGAGTTGCAGCTCCCGTACTCGACGACATGGACAGCTACGCTCCCCCGACAACAGAGAAAAAAGGAGCTCCTACCGGAGTATCTGCTCCCGTGCTTGACGACGACAACTACAGCGCTCCCGCAGCAGCTCCCGAGCCGGAAAAGCTCATTCTCAGCGACGAGGACATAATTGCAGGTCTTAACGAGCAGCAGAGGGAAATGTTTGATAATCTGCCGGAAGAAAAGCAGCAGCAGATAATCAATATGCGCCGCGAGCAGCTCGGAGCAGAGGCTCCCGCACCGACGCTGAGCGCACCTGTGCTCGACGAGGACAACTACGTTCCGCCTCCGAAGAAGGAAGAACCCGAGCCTCAGCCCGAAGAGCCGATAAGCGCTCCCATACTCGATGACGAGCCGGAGGCTCCGAAGTATGTTCCTAAGTTCGTTGACGAAGACCTCGAAAGAGCAAAGCAGGAAGGCGCGAAAAAGGCCGTATCCGGTCAGCTCGTATCCGACCAGAAGGATTCCAAGGAAAGCCTCCGCATGATGCTCGCACTCAAGGAGGAACGCCGACAGGAAGAAGCAGCAAAGGGCTTCAAGGTAGTTATCGGCATAGCTGTTATGGGAATCATCGCAGCAGCAGCGTTCTACCTGCTTTACAGCGGCGTAGTTGTAGGATACAAGGACAGCATGAGCGGCATAGCTAATGTTCTTACCAATTCTTCACTGTATATAGCACTTGCAATGGCGGTAAGCGGAATAACGCTGATATCCGGCATAGGCATTTTCAAGTCCATCGGCTCACTGATATATCTCGTTGCGGGAATCGCTCAGATATTCCCGGGAATTGTCATGATTCCACAGCACGAAGGCAATCTCGGAATAGTCGGAGCTCTTTACGCTGTAGCGCTTATCTGCACGGTAGGAGTTATAGTCGGACTTTCCGCTATCGAATCCGTTGGCATCTACTTCAACAGAAACAAGAAAATGCGAGTATAACAAAAACAGCGGCTGAAGGGAACTCCTTTCAGCCGCATTTTTATTGATATATCCACACAGAAAGCCGAGGACAAATGCCCTCGGCTTTTGAAATTACTTCTCCTGCATACCGCCCTTGGTATAGAAATTGTCCTGAATGATGAGTGCGCAGCCGCCGAGGAAGTTATTCTTTCCGTCAAGCTTGCTGAGGACAACTCTGTCAGCGATATCTTCACTTACAAGACGTATCATTTCACGCTTTACATAGTCAAACTGCTTTTCGTTGAGCTTGTAATTGTGAAGAACTATCTTCTTCGCAAAGTGGCTTATCGAGAGGTTATTGATAAGTACGGTATACTTAGCGATGAGGTCGTCAACAACAGCCTTTACGGGCTCCTCGCCTCTCATGAGAGCCATGAATACATTATCGGTATTGATCTTGTTCTTGTCGCCCTCTGTGAGCTCGAAGAGCACAGGGGTCTTATCCTTGGAATATATCTCATAGAAAGCCGAAAGCATTGCCGACCTTGAAAGCTCAGCCTTTACCGAGCCGTTAGGATAGCCTTCGTAGCTTCTGCCGTTCGGAGCGACGATATACTTCTCTATCATAGAGGTATACGAGATATAGTCATTTGAAAGCTCATTCTTGTTAACGATAGCAAGATTTACCTGATTTCCGTTGTGGAGGAAGGCTGTATTGGTCTGATAGCCGTTCTGAGTCCTGAAATCGTTGCTTGCAAGAGCCATAAGACCGATAGCGTTTCCGCAGTGGATATCTACATCAAGACCGCCTGAGAGCTTCTCGATGAAGTTGGTGAAATCGAGCACACCGTCCTTGTAGAATATCTTGAGCTTGCCCCACATCGAGGGAACCACGCCAACGCCGAGGCCAAGTATCTTATCCTTGGTAAGAGCGCTGTTTTCGATCATAGTATTGCTTGCCTTGATTATGTAATTGATTATGTCCTTGCTGGTCGTTCTCTCGTCGATGACCATGCTTGACTTGTCGAGCACCTCTGAATTGAGGTTAGTGAGACCGATGCTTACTTCCTTCTCATCGACGGTAGCTCCGAGAGCAAAGCGGCTGTTGACGTTGATGTCGATGAGAATCTTTCTTCTTCCCTTCTGAAGCTTCTCGGTATTGATCGGAGCCTCGCCGATCTCCACGAGAACGCCCTCTTCGATCATTTCATTGGTGATGATGGTAACAGCAGCTCTTGTGATTTCAAGTGCGCTTGCCACATCGACCCTTGAGATCGGACCTGATTCTCTGATGACCCGCAAGATCTGCATACGATTGCGTCTTTTCAGGTCGAGTTTACTGATTCCTCTTTTTTCCATTGAAATAACTCCGTTCTTTAGGTAGTGGCTGTGGGCAGCAGGAAGAGCCTGCCGACCCTGACGTCTGACATATTGTAAAGCAAATGTCCTATAAGGTAAATTTATTATAACACATTTTCAATAAAAATAAAACCTTTTTGAGATAAAATTCTAAAAATCAGCGTTAACCACAAAACTGAGAGACAGTTTTTGTTAAATATTCCGTAAATTTGACTACAGTGGGTAATGTGATTACCGAGAGTATAGTTCCGGCAGTGAAAATTTCCGATGCATAAAGCGAGTCTTTTCCGCTCCTGATGCACAGTAAAGTGCACATTGCCGCCGGAGGAGCCGATGCAGCGACAATAACCGTCATGCGGACCTTTTCATCGACAGGAAGCCAGCACAAAATTACAGAAAGTAGAATTGGGAGCAAAATCAACTTTACGGAGCATACTTTATACACTCCGACCTTCTTCACGAGGGTCTTCAAGTCTGTTCCGGCAATGGTCACTCCGGAGACTATCATCGCCAGCGGAGTATTAAGCTCCGTGATGTATCCGAGCGCCTTTGAGGGTATCTCCGGCAGGCGAATGCCGAGGAAAAAGCAAAGCAGTCCGATGATAATCGCTATCACCGTCGGGGAGTAGAATACCTTTATTACGGCTTTCATGTCCTTTTCGCCGGTTATGAGGATAACTCCGTGAGTCCACACGATGAGGTTGAATACTGTGATATACGCAGTCAGGCAGAATACTCCCTCCATGCCGAAAAGAGCATTCACAAGCGGGATACCCATGAATCCGCAGTTTGAATATATCGACGAAAACCGCTCTATCTCGGTATTTCTGTCCGGCTTTTTGCGAATGAACAGGTACGCTCCGGCGATGAGCACCACGAACGACAGACATGACAGCGCAAATGTCAGCATCAGCTCGCGGATAAGCTCCGGCTTCTGCTCGGTCTGATACGACATGAAGATGACGACCGGATTCACGACCTGAAGCACGATCTTCGAGAGGTCCTTATTGCTTGATTCGCTGATAAGTCCCGTCTTGCTGCAAAGGAATCCCACCAGCATGAGCACCATCATGATTATCGTTTGTTTGAGTATAGTTTCCGACATAGTATTTCTCCTAAAAAAACGGAGGAAGAGTTCACCCTTCCCCCGTTGGTAGTTTTAAAGCAGTGTGATAAGGTCTTTTACGAAATCGAACTGTTCGCTGCCCTCAGCAGTATACTTCCAGCCGTCGCTCTTGGTCTTGGCAACGTTGAGCCAACCGCTTCTGGTCTCTTCGCCGTCCTTATACTTAACGGTGAATTCGACCTCAACGCGGTAAGCCTTCTTTATCTCCGCATCATAGTTTGTGTAGAAGTATTTCTCTACCTCAGTGAAATTGCTTCCGCTGAGCTTTTCCTTAGCAAGGAACTTGACCTTTATCTTCTTGATATTCTTGGAGCTTCTTATCGTGTCGATAGACTTATCATTCTGGTCAATATAATCGTCCCACGAGATACCCTTATCCTTAGAGCGGACTTTGAGCTCCGCAGCAGCGTCCTCGGTGTACATCGCAGAGATGATACGCTCGGTATCGCCTCTGTTGATACCCTTCACCATTTCACGTATCGGGCGCTTGTAAGCATTTGAAGCTCCGTATATCAGACCGGCGAAAAAGCCGATAAGAGTTACCACAAGGCACACGCATACTATAATAAGTATCTTTTTTGTTTTATTGTCAGCAGCAGCAACGGAAGCAGACGAGCTCTTCGAGGGAGCCTCCGGCTTTCCGGACTTCTTTGATTCCGCGCAGGTGCATTTACCGTTTTTATCGAGTTCATTTCCGCAATATTTACAATAAGCCATGATTTTGACCTCCAAATATATCTATCAGAAGTATTTTATCACATATTTACCATAAAGTCAATAGTATAGAGAAAAATAGGTGTATTTTATCTGCAAAGCAAACAGCTCCGGAGCATTTCCGGAGCCGTTCGCCTGTATATTACATCAGAGGTGGATAATGAAGAAAACGTCAGATCTTTGAGCCGCCTGAGAGAGTACCGCCGAGGATAACGCCGTTGCTGTCCTCAGATATCAGCTCAGTGCCGCCGGAAACTGTTCCGCCGGTGTAGAATGAAGCTCCGGAAGCATTCGCGCCGCCTGCATAGAAGCTTGAAGCGCTCTTCTTGCCGCGGATAAAGGATACGATGACCTTGCCCGACTTGTCAACGAGCGAGATACGTGTACCTGCTGCGGGATTTGCGGAAGCTGATACAGAAGCGGAGCTTCTGAGGGAATCGCCCATTGTGCTGCCGTAGTAAGATATCCATGTAGAGCCGTTAGCGCTTACCGAGTAGCCGCCGTCGCCGCAGTCAAATGGCTCGTTGCCGTTTGACACCTGAATACCGCCGTTGAGCTTGACATTGCCGTTGGAATCATAACCGTCGTGGTCGCCGTCGGAAACATTAACGAGAGCGAATCCGCCGTTGAAGGTCATGCAGATGTTGGAGTTTGTTGTCGAGGACTGTCCCCAGCCTCCCTGTCCCCAGGGATTTCCGCCGGGACCTCCGGGGCCGCCGGGCTGGTTGCCTGAGCCGTCATTGCCGCCGGCAGCGTTGAAGCCGTCGTCTGTAGAGGTAACGATGACCGTGCCGCTGTTCTGAGTGATATTCATGCCCTCGATGCCCTCATAAGCCTGAGTAACGCTTATCCTGATATCATCGTAGGTATCAGCACTGCCCTTGCCGATAGTGAGGTCGTGGTCGCTGTGAACGCCGTCATCACCCGTTGCGAGAGTGAGGTCGCCGCCGATGAGCTCCATACTTCCGCCGCAGTGGAGAGCATCGTCAGAGGAATTTATATTGAGAGTGCCGCCGTAGATAAAGAGGTCGCCCTTGCTCTGCCATGTTGTGCCAGCCGCATCGTACAGACCTACCGCCTTTATGCCCTTAGCAGAGATATCGGTCTTGTTGGAATTGCCGTCCATTCCGCCGCCGGGGAATCCCCAGCCGCCCTGATTGCCGCCTGTAGTCGAGCCGGAGCCTGTGTAATTGCTGCCCTGATACGTGTATATCTTGACATCGCCGCCGTTCATGATAAACTCCTGCTCAGCCTGAATGCCGTCAGCGTAGGAAGTGATATCCACTGTTCCGCCGTTGACAGTAACAACGCCGTAGGACTTGTCCGAGCCTGTATCAGTTGCCGTGGACTTGATACCGTCGCCCTGTGAGGTCTTGACAGTGAGCTTGAGATTCGAGTAGTCAACAGCCGTGCCGTCAGACTTGGCAGAATCGCCGACAGTAACGCTGTCCTTGCCGCGGATACCGTCGTCAACAGCAGTTACGTTGATAGTACCGTTGTATATCTTGATATCGTTCTTGCATACGACAGCATCGTCCTGATTGCCGTTGATGTTGAGAATTCCCTTGCCCTTGAACTTGATATCATCACGGGCGAAAATTGCTCCCTCGACAGTATTTTCAGTGCCGTCGCTGTCTGTATAGGTCTGAGTGTGTGATGTGCCGTCAGAGATAGTATTCTCGGTGCCGTTTTTAGCGATTATCTGCACCTCGTCGCCTATAGAATTAACGAATACAGGAGCAGTCTTGGTATTTGTAAGGCTCATGCCTGCGAGCTCGAGCTCAACAACTGCATCAGGGTAGGCAGTCTTGTCAACGTCAACGACTATCTGAACGTCCTTAGCCTCGCCGGTCACAGCGAATTTGCCCGCTTTCTTGATAGTGAGCACTCCATCGCTGACAGAAGCTACATCTGCCGGAGCGTCAGATGTTATAGAAGCTCCGCTGAGCTTTATCGAGTAGCCGTCAGTTGTTGATGCCGGAGGAGTTATCGTGCTGCCGGAAGGGTCAACGCTGTCGAAAGTAGTTACAAAACCGACTGCATTGCCGAGTCCGAGCTGGAACTGTGTCTGAGTGCCGTCTGTATGAGTAATGGGAGTACCTGTTGAAAGATTAGTGAAGCCACAGGATTTAGCTCCGTTCATCTTGGATTCGCTGATAAACACATACTTGTACTTCTTGGTGAATTCAACTGTATTCTTGGAATCAGAAGAGATAGCATTTGACTTCTTCCATGTGCCGTCCTTAGTATTTGTAGAATCGTCGATGCAGTTGAGAAGGGCAGTCGCCTGAGTTGTGCCGGACATGAGTGTTACATCGACCTGATTATCAGTAGCTGTAGCATAAACATCGCCGCCTGTGATATTGATGCCGCTCGTAGCTGTGAATCCGCGGTCGCCGCCTGCGATGACTACGCCGCCGCTGATGTCGATAGTTGTGCCGGTCTGAACAGCATCATTGCCTGCCTTTATGGAAACATTTCCGCCGGATACCGAAACATTGCCCTTGCTGGACTTGATACCGTCGCCCTCAGCGTCAACAGTAATGGTACCGTCCTTGACTGTAACGGACTTCTTGCCCTTTACGCCGTCGGTCTTGTCGGTCGAGTTGAGAGTTTTAACGTTTACAACGCCGCCGTTGAACTTGATATCATTGTTGCATGAGATACCGTCCTGAGTGTTAGCAGTAACGTTGAGGATACCTGTACCCTTCTCGCCGCCCTTGATAGTAAGGTCGTCCTTAGCCTCGATAACAGCCTCGCCGGAAGCTGTACCTGTCGCGTCAAGATAAGCTGTATCGCCGTCAGAAATGTTGTTCTCGGTGCCGTCGACGAGGTTGATAGACGTATTCTCAGCATTTGTAACAAGTATCGCCGGAGCGCTCTTGCCTGTGATATTCACGCCGTTGAGGAATATCTTGACTGTATCAGGGTCAGCAGCCTCGTCAGCGATATTCACGTTTATCTGACCGTCAGTGAGAGTGCCGTCAACGTAGAATGTGCCGGAGTGGTCGATAATGATAACTCCGCCCTTTACGGAAGCGTGCTCGCCGGTAACAGTAGCAGTATCGCCTTTGAGGTGGATATATGTGATGTCAGCCAGCGGATCAGGAGTTGAGGAAGTAGTGGTCGTTGTTGTAGTTACAGGTGCAGATGTGGAAGCAGTTGTAGTGGTCTGCTGATCCTGCCACGATTCCGGAAGCTTATCGATCACGCCCGCGTCGAGCATCATGATAGAGAGCGCGTCTCGCGCGGTAACTCCGTCGCCGCGGTTGAAAACGTCAGCCTTATTGAGACCGGACTTAGATACTGAATACTTGTCCTTGTTGCCGATATACTGAAGGATAGCGACTGCGTCAGCAACTGTGACGTTTCCGTCCTCGTTGATATCGCCGTAGGCAAGCTCCAGTGCGTCATTCTCAGCTGCCTGAGCCGAAGCAGCAGCCATTGGAGCTGCTGCCATCAGGACAGCTGCTGTTGAAAGTCCGATGAAGAATTTCCCTGTTTTTTTCATTCTGATCTAACTCCTTTTATGATTTATTGAGAGGTTTTGCCTGAGTTTATGACTTGATTATATCCGCCTTTTCTTAAAAGAATCTTAAATTCTTCTTAAAAAAGTCTTAATGTTTGAGTTTTTTTGTAGCGATTTGCCATATATCAGCTCAATATATAACTTTATAGCATTGCGATATAAAATCATATTTCAGTTTCCTCTGCTTTTTCTCCGCGTCCGTTGATTTTTTCACAATGGTATGTTATAAGCGCGGTGTCCGCGCAGCCAATCTCGCGCAAAAGAAAAATGTACCGCAGCTTTTTCTCCGTGCCTGTTGATTTTTTCACAATTGTATGATATAAGCGCGGTGTCCGCGCAGCCAATCTCGCGCCAAAGAAAAATGTACCGCAGCTTTTTCTCCGCGCCTGTTGATTTTTTCACAATTGTATGATATAATGTATTGGTAAAAAATCTGTACCCATGGAGGAATAAACTATGTCTATGTATATCACCTGTCTCGACCTTGAAGGAGTTCTCGTTCCCGAAATATGGATAGCTTTCGCAGAAGCAAGCGGTATCCCCGAGCTCAAGAAGACTACCCGCGACGAGCCCGACTACGACAAGCTCATGAACTGGCGTCTCGGCGTTCTCAAGGAGCACGGTCTCGGACTTAAAGAGATACAGGAAACTATCGCTAAGATCGACCCTATGCCCGGCGCAAAGGAGTTCCTCGACGAGCTTCGTTCGCTCTGTCAGGTCATAATCATCAGCGATACCTTCACACAGTTTGCCGCTCCTCTCATGAAGAAGCTCGGTATGCCCACTATCTTCTGCAACACCCTCGAAGTTGCTGAGACCGGCGAGATAACAGGCTTCAAAATGCGCTGCGAGAAGTCCAAGCTCACAACAGTAAAGGCTCTCCAGTCCATTGGCTACGAGACCATCGCAAGCGGCGACAGCTTCAACGACCTCGGCATGATAGAGGCAAGCAAGGCTGGATTCCTCTTCCGCAGCACCGAGCAGATAAAGAAGGACTACCCCCAGTTCCCCGCATTCGAGAGCTACGACGAGCTCCTTTCCGCAATAAAGGAAGCTATAAAGGACTGATATGTGGCTGGCGATACTTGCGGTAATGCTCGCATTTGCCCTCGCAGGAACGGCATACATAGTATGCGGCTTTCACCGGTTCAGCTTTCTTAAAAAGCTCGGCAACAGCCACCCATTCCTCGCATGGCTCGCCGCGGCTGGCATAGCTGCCGCAGTCTGCGGCGCGTGGGCGATAGTGAACATATCCACCGTCATCGTGGTAATGGTACACCTGTTTATCATATGGCTGATATGCGACATCATTGCAGGCATAGTCCGCAAGATAAGCGGTAAAAAGCCCGAACGCAACTGGTCCGGTGCAGCCGCACTTGTGATAACTGCGGTATACCTCGCAGTCGGCTGGTACTTTGCTCATCATATCTACATCACCCGTTACGACATTGATACAGGCAAAAATATTGGTGACGGACTGCGTATCGCACTTATCGCGGATTCACACCTCGGCATCACGCTCGACGGAGAAGGCTTCGCCAAGCAGATGAAGCGCATAGATGAGCTTGAACCGGATATAGTAGTTGTAGCCGGAGACTTTGTTGACGACGAATCCTGCAAGGCTGATATGGAGAGAGTGTGTGAAGCTCTCGGAGATATCAATGCGAAATACGGAGTATATTTCGCATTCGGCAATCACGACAAGGGCTATTATTCCGACAGCTACCGCGATTTCAATGAGGAAAGCCTGAGAAAATCCCTCACTGAAAACGGGATTGTCATACTCGAAGATGATTTTGCGGATATCAACGGCAAAGTCTGTCTCATCGGCAGACAGGACAGGTCTGTTGAGGACCGTGCATCAATGATGACGCTCATGGCACAGGTAACAGAACCGTGCTACCGCATAGTTATCGACCACCAGCCAAATGACTATGATGAAGAAGCTTCCTGCGCAGCCGACCTTGTCCTCTCCGGACATACCCATGGCGGACCTCTTTTTCCCGCCGGACAGATAGGTGTCCTCATCGGAGCAAACGACGCTCTCTACGGATATGAGCGCCGCAAGGATACGGATTTCATCGTAACGAGCGGCATATCCGGCTGGGCACTGCCGTTCAAGACAGGAGCTGTCTCGGAAATAGCTGTTATCGACATAAACAAGCATCAATAAGCAACAACGGGGCGATGTGAACATCGCCCCCTGCAATATTGCATCACAACATATCCGCGGGCGAACACTGTTCGCCCCTACGATTTTACATCGCGCAAGCGATACAATAATTCTCCATTCTCAATTTTTAACAGGGAGGTAAATATGAGACTTCTCGCAATCGACGGAAACAGCATCCTCAACCGCGCATTCTACGGTATCAAGCTGCTTTCCAACAAAAAGGGAGTATTCACCAACGCCATTTTCGGCTTTGTGAACATCTATATGAAGAACTTCGCAGACGTCCAGCCAGACCACGTAGCCGTGGCATTCGACCTGAAAGCGCCGACCTTCCGGCACAAGGCAGTTGCCTCATATAAGGCTAACCGCAAGGGTATGCCTCCGGAGCTGGCTCAGCAGCTCCCGCTGATAAAGGAGCTTCTCACGCTCATGGGCATAAAGGTCGTGGAGTGCGAGGGCTTCGAGGCTGATGATATCCTCGGCACGCTCTCAAAGCTTTGCAGCGACAGCAAAAACGAGTGCTACGTCCTCACCGGCGACCGCGACAGTCTCCAGCTCATCGACGAGAATGTGACAGTCCTCCTCGCGACGAACAAGGAAACTATCCACTACACTCCCGACCGCTTCATGGAGGATTACGGCTTCGAGCCGGTACGCCTTATCGACCTCAAGGCTCTAATGGGCGACAGCTCCGACAACATCGCCGGAGTTGCAGGAATAGGCGAAAAGACCGCGACCTCGCTGATAAAGCAGTTCGGCACTCTTGAAGGAGTCTATGCCGGCTATGAGGAGTCCGGACTCACCAAGGGCGTCAAGGCTAAGCTCGCCGCAGGCGAGGAGTCCGCAAAGGAGAGCAAATGGCTCGCAACTATCGTCCGCGACGCTCCAATTGAGACCGACCTCGAAGCATATGCGCTCGGCGAGACCGACAATGCCGGCGTGAGCCGTCTGCTGACCGAGCTCGAGATGTACAAGCTCCTCGACAAGCTCGATATTTCGCCGGCTGAGGCAGGTTCCTCCCCCGAGAAAAAAGAATCTGAATACGTCCCCATAGAGGTGACCGAGACGGAGCTCGACAAGTCCGCGACAGAAAAATTCGACCGCGTGAGCTACCTCTTTGACGGCGAAAGACTCGCTGTCCTCAGCGGCACGACCGTTTATACGTCGTCTGATACGGAGCTGATATGCGCGTTTTTCGGCTCGGACTGCGAGAAGACGACCAACGATGCAAAGCCGCATTACCGCTATGCCATGGCGCACGGCGGCGAGCTCAGGAACGTCAGGACGGACATTTCCATATGCGGCTATCTGCTTAACACCTCCGCCTCCGACTATGCCGCGGACAAGCTCTGCGCCGAGTACGGAGTTCACTATTGCAGCGAAAACGGCGAGTTTGCCGACCTCGTTTCACTCCCGGGACTTGCGGAAAAGCTCCGCTCCGAAATAGAGAGCGAGGGCATGACTGAGCTGCTCGAAAACATCGAAATGCCGCTGACAGAGGTCCTCGCCTCAATGGAGCATTTCGGCGTTAACATCGACCGCGAGGGCGTAAAGGAGTTCGGCTCGTCGCTCTCCGAGATGATAGAGGAGACCCAGCAGATGATTTACGACGACGCGGGTCACGAATTCAACATCTCGTCGCCTAAGCAGCTCGGCACAGTCCTTTTCGAGGAGCTCGGTCTCCCGGCAAAGAAAAAGACAAAGAGCGGCTACTCGACCAATGCGGACGTGCTTGAGGAGCTCCGCAACTACTCCCCTATCGTTGATAATGTGCTGAAATACCGCCAGTATACCAAGCTGAATTCGACCTACGTGACGGGACTGCTCGAAAAGATAGCCGATGACGGACGTATCCACACCTGCTTCAAGCAGACCGAGACACGCACCGGACGTATCTCCTCCACTGACCCGAATGTGCAGAATATCCCCGTCCGCACCGAGCTCGGCTCGCAGATGAGGAAGTTTTTCACAGCCGGCGAGGGAAAAGTTCTCGTTGACGCCGACTACAGCCAGATAGAGCTCCGCGTCATGGCTCACCTCTGCGGCGACAAGAACATGATAGACGCGTTCAACTCCGGCGAGGATATCCACACCTCGACCGCGGCACAGGTCTTTGATATGCCGTCGATAATGGTAACTCCCGAGATGAGAAGTGCCGCAAAAGCCGTAAATTTCGGCATAATCTACGGTATCGGAGCATTCTCGCTCTCCAAGGACATCGGCACCTCCGTTGCTCAGGCGAAGAAGTACATCGCCGACTACCTTGCGAAATACCCCAAAGTAAACGAGTTCATGGAATCCACTGTCAACGGCGCAATGGCTGACGGAGTCGTCTCCACGATGTTCGGACGCAAACGCCGCATTCCGGAGCTTTCATCGTCGAATAAGATGCTTCAGGCAGCGGGCAAGCGAATCGCGATGAATACTCCCGTGCAGGGAACTGCCGCCGACCTCATCAAGATAGCCATGATAAACGTGTACCGCCGTCTGAAAGCGGAAAAGCTCGGCGCGAAGCTGATTTTGCAGGTACACGATGAGCTCATCATCGAGTCGGACCTCTCATGCGCCGACCGCGCCGCTGAGATACTGAAAGAGGAAATGCAGGGCGTTTACGAGATGAAGGTGCCGCTCGCCGTTGACGTTCATCAGGGCGAGAGCTGGTACGATGCAAAAGGATAAAACCATGTGTAAACATTCTCAATTCTCAATTCTCAATTCTCAATTCATCACCCCCTCTGCCGCGGAGAAGCTTTCGGAACTTGACCGGCTCTGCGTTGGCGCGGAGGGCTGGTCTGCTGAGTCCTTCATGAGCGAAGCCGCCAAGGATAACGGCATCGTCCTCTTCATCATGGAGGGCGACCGCATCGCCGCTCTGCTGAGCGGCTACACGGCAGTCGGAGAAGCAGACATAACCAGCGTTGCCGTACACCCTGACTTTCGCCGCAGAGGCTATGCCCTAGCGCTCATGAAACGCTTTGAGGAGCTCCTGCCCGCCGGCACCGAGGACATCTTCCTCGAGGTCAGGGAATCGAATGCCGGAGCTATCGCGCTGTATGAGAAATGCGGCTTTGAAAGGCTCTCGGTCAGGAAAAATTTTTACACGCTACCCCGAGAAAACGCAGTTGTCATGCGTAAAACTATAATTGTATCAAAGGAAGAGAAAAATGCTGATATTAGGAATTGAAAGCTCCTGCGACGAGACCGCCGCAAGCGTTATCGAGGACTGCCGCACGATACGTTCGTCGGTGATATCCACACAGATAGAGGAGCATAAGAAATACGGCGGAGTTGTGCCGGAAATAGCCTCACGCCGCCACTGCGAGAACATACTCGGCGTTACGCGGAAGGCTCTCGCCGACGCGGAGGTCACTCTCGGCGACCTCGACGGCATTGCCGTTACATACGCTCCCGGACTTATCGGAGCTCTGCTCGTCGGAGTGAATTTCGCAAAGGGACTTGCCCTTGCTTCCGGCAAACCGCTCATTCCGGTACATCACATCGCCGGACATATCGCCACGAACTACCTCAGCCACCCTGAGCTCGAGCCGCCGTATCTCTGCCTCGTTGCGAGCGGAGGTCACAGCCACATCATCGAGGTGCTAAGCTATACAAAGTTCCGCGTAGTCGGACGTACCCGCGACGACGCCGCAGGTGAGTGCTTTGATAAATGCGCCCGCGCTATGGGATTCCCCTACCCCGGCGGAGTCCACGTTGACAATGCCGCGCAGTCGGGCGACCCGAAGGCGTTCAGGCTCCCGCACCCTGCTGTAGCCGGAAACGAGTTCGATTTCAGCTTCTCGGGACTTAAAACCAACGTGATAAATCTGCTCCACCACGCCGAGCAGAAGGGCGAGGACGTCAACAGGAACGACCTCTCGGCAAGTCTGCAAGCCACTATCTCAGAGATACTCACAGACCGCACTATCCGCGCGGCGGAGGCTCTCGGCTACAAAAAAGTCGCTCTTGCGGGCGGAGTTTCTGCCAATTCCGGAGTCCGTGCCGCACTGTCGCAAGCCTGCGAAAGAAAGGGCTTCGAGTTCTTCATGCCTGAGAAAAAGCTCTGCGGCGACAACGGAGCTATGATAGGCTGTCAGGGAAGCTACAACCTGCTTGCAGGCATAACCGCCGACGAGAGCCTCAACGCGATAGCAACTCTTTCTATGGACGAGATATGATCGGGCGAAAGCCTGACGAATGCTGAATGAATATGATTCCGGAGGAAAATATGAAAAGAACTACAACCGCAATGATCGTGCTCGCTGCTGCACTTCTCACTCTCACTTCATGCGGAAACAGAGAGAAGAATACCAGCTCTCCCGACCGCAAAAGACCCACTACCGAAGCTGTCACAGAGGCTTCAACTGAGCCCGCAACCAAAGCTGATTACCACGAACGTCACGACTATGAAAGCGGAGTTCTCGTCGGAAACTGGAAGGGCGACTTCACAGATCTCGATTTCTGCGAGGACGGAACAGTCTCGCTGCACAATGATATTTCCGATATTATCATGTTCACATCGGAAAAGACGATTCTTTTCAACGGTGAGGAATACCCGCAGGAAAACGTCAGATACGACGGCTCGAGCCTCGTTGTGAACGTCTCCGCAAACGGAGAGCCCGTCGAGCTCCTCAACGCTTCAAGGATAGGAGAAGCTGCTCCCGATAAGCTCGACGGCGAGTACAGCTTCAACAGCGGATACCTCGTTGAAAGTCTTGCTGACTCAGACGAGCAGAAGGAAAAGATACTCCCGAGCCTTACAATGACTATCAGGAACGGTCACTGCTTTCTGACTATCAACAGCTTCTGCAAGTATACGCAAACGGCTGACGAGGTAGAATTCACCGACTGCACTGTTGACCCCTCTCTCATGGAAGCCGAATTCGGCAAAAGCACCTTCGTACTCGAGGAAGACGGCGGCTTCACCCTTTACGATGCAGACGGAAACACTGAAAAATTTGTAAAAGCTGACTGAAAAATGATCACTTATTAAAAAGGCAGTCAAAGGGTATTTCCCTTGACTGCCTTTTGCTTTATTTTGCGCCTTCCATAACGCCCTTGAGGATAGTATCGTTCCAACTGCATGACAAACGGTTGAAGATGCCGTATGCGCCGTCGCCGGAAGAGACTCCGTTATCCCATATGAAACACTTGATGCCCTGCTTCTTTGCCTCAGAGATATAGGTGCTGTAATAGAGAGCTCTCGTCTCGTCGTCAGCCTTGGCAACGCAGCCGAATTCGCCGATTATCACGGGGATCCCCCTGTCTGCGAACTTTTTCTTCAGGCGCTCGAACTTAGCTGCAAGCTCAGCCTTGTCGGAATCGCCGAAGGTAGTTGTCTGACCGTCAGCAAACTTCCACGGAGCGTAATAATGCACAGTCACGATAATGTGGTCGTCATCGGGTACCAGAATATCGTTAAGAGCCTGATCCTCGGCAGAAGCCGCATATCCGGTAACAATGAGCGTTCTCTCGGAATTGTTTCCGCCGGAAGCTCTGACTGTATCCACGAAATCCTGCGCGTACTTGTTGATAATATCGCGCTCGGGAGCTGTACCGCCGGTCCACTCACCAGCACTTCCGACTGTTCTCGGCTCGTTCATGCCCTCGAATATGAGTCTGTCGCCGTAATCCTTGAACTCAGCGGATATCTGCTTCCATATGCTGACCAGCTTCGCGCTGTCGCCCTCATATTCGGAATCGTTCGGGTCGAACCAGATATAGTCGTCGTGGTGCATATTGAGGATAACTATCATATCGTTGTTGTATGCGTAATCGACTACCTCCTTGACGCGGTTCATCCACTCGCGGGAGATAGTATCGCCGCTCATATGCTCGCCCCACGTTACAGGTATACGTATCGCATTGAAGCCCGCCTTCTTAACGGCAAGGACCATTTCCTCGGTCGCCTTGGGATTGCCCCAGCCCGTCTCGGTATCGAGTCCGGATTTGCCTGTCTTGTAGCTGTCGAGGGTATTTCCGAGGTTCCAGCCGACCTTTATATCGCGGACTATCTGTGCCGAGCTGCGGAATCCGGTCTTGGAATCCTCAGCAGAGACCTCCTCACGCTTCGGACGCGGCTTATCGGGAACAGCTCCGCCGGTGCTGTATTTAACGGTAACGGAATCAACTGTAGCAGTCGCCTGTTCGCTCCACCAGTAGCCGAGTATGAGCTCTCCTGCATCATCGGAGTAGCATTTCGCATCGTCTGGGAGGAACCATGTGAGCGAGAGCGATGAGCTGTCGGTAAATACCGCAACATCGCCGGACATATAATTGCCCTGCGGCGAGCTGTAGCCGAACGCTCCCGTAAACTTGCGGAAGTCTCCGGACGCGCTTATATCAAAGGTAACAGCCTCAGGAACAGCTCCCTCGGGGAGATGGTCGGCTGTGGGTATTTTAATAGTATTATCGGCATCGTCGAAGCTCACGCTCTTGCCGACGCTGAATGTCTCGGTACCGTCAACGGGTATCTCGCGTGTGCGGGTATAGGTGCAGATGACCTCCTCGATGCGGATACTCTCAACGCCGCCCCACCAGTAGCCGAAAAGCACTTCTCCGGAAGCCGTGATGTGGTCGCGGATACTTCCCGGGACCTCCCATTTTATCTCGCCGTAGGTGCCCTGCGTCGGGGCGGAAAAGTCCTCCGACTGATACCAGCCCTCGTCAGTTGCATCAGCACATTCGCCGTCTACAGAAATGCCGCAGCCGCCCTTGAACTGTCCGATATCACCGCCGTCGGAATAGATAACGAATGTAAACGAGGAAACAACGTCGCCCTCCTCGATAAAATCAGCAAGCGGGAGCTTGATAGTATTGCTTCCCTCTTCTCTGCCTATTGTCCTGCTGACTGTGACCTGCGAGCCGAGCTCTGCGGAAACGGTCTCGACCGGACTTATATGCTGTGTAGTTGTTTCCGTGGGATCTGAGCTTTCGGGAACTGTGCCGTCAGTTCCGGTAGGTTCGGTCTCATCGGGAGAGGAGTTATTGCTCACCGAGCTGCTGCCCTTTCCGCCGCAGCCGGCAAATGCTGCTGTAAGCAGAAGTGTCGAAAGAAACAGCGACAAATTTTTTCTCATTTTCATGCCCTTTGCCTTTCAAATAATTATATACGCACATATTATAACACATATTATTTAAAACTGCAATATCTTTTTCAAGTTAAAAAATCTTTTTTCATAGCCGTGCATTATCCTCCGGAAGATATGATGCTCATCAAATTTATATATACTTGCAATAAACGCCTCTATCGCAGAAACTCTTGACTTACACGGAAGAATGTGGTATCATGTTGTTATTGTATTGTATCCCTTTCAAGGGGAATAATAACAAGGAGGAAAATTTAATATGAAACCCAAATTCGACACAAAGTCACTGGTTCTTCTCGGACTTCTTATGGCGATCGTGCTGCTTTTCTCGCTGACGCCAATAGGAACTATCCCGATCGGACCGCTCTCGATCACTCTCAACATCATCCCGATCGCAATTGCGGGTATCGCCCTCGGACCATGGGGCGGTCTTATAGTCGGAACATTCTTCGGAATTTTCAGCTTCCTGCAGTGCTACGGAATCGGTACTCACAGCGGCATGGGCGCTATCCTTGCTAATATCAACCCTGTTCTCGCGTTCATTCAGCGAGTTGTCCCGCGTGCGCTCGACGGCTTCCTTGTCGGTCTCATTTACAAGGGCATGACAAAGCTCAAGGCAAAGCGTGCATATTACGCTGTTGCGGGATTCGTGACATCGTTCTTCGGACTTGCTCTGTTCCTTTCGGTAATGCAGTTCACATTCTCGCATTCTGAAAAGGCTGAGGACGGCTCTAAGATATGGGTGCGTGACGAGGTCATGGAAAGCCTTATGTCATCAGGCGGACTTATCTGGTACATAGTCATTACCGTCGGTCTGCTTCTGTTCGGCATCGGCTACCTGCTCGTAAGCGGAAAGAAGCTCAGCCGTATGCAGGTATCATGCGCTGTTACAGGCTTCTGCTCAGCTCTGCTGAACACGGTATTCTTCATGTCGGCACTTGTTCTGCTCTTCGGCAATACCGATTACATTAAGGGTCTTATAAACGATAAGGGCAACGGAAACGTTCTGCTTTTCGTTGTTGTATTCGTCGGCATAAATGCTCTGTTTGAAATGGTCGTATCAACTATCCTCACTACGGCAGTCGGCTCAGCCCTCCACAAGGCAAAGCTCGTTGAAGGACCGTCCGAGGATTGACCGTATAATGCAGAAAACGGCGTTTGCCGTCGATTTAGACAAAATAATTACAACATAGTAAAACTACTTGACAAACATTGCTTTTTATCCTATAATAGTATCAGCGGCGCGGGATATCCTGAGGCTGCTGATACATTTTTTTATACTTTTATATGAATCGGAGGATGAAAAATGGGTGTATTTGCAAGATTAAGCGACCTGCTCAAAGCCAATATCAATGACCTCATTGACAAGGCTGAAGACCCCGAAAAAATGGTCAAGCAGATCATTCTTGATATGAATAAGGAGCTCAATAAAGCTATACAGAATTTAGGAAAGGCTAAGGCAAGCGAAAAGATCGCCGAGAAGAAATACCTCGACGCTGAGGCTACCTCCAAAAACTGGGAAAGCAAGGCAAAAATGGCTCTCCAGAAGGGCGATCAGGACCTCGCTAAGAAGGCTCTCGCCAAGAAGGTAAAGGCTGACGAAGAACTCGCAAGCTACAAGCAGATGTACGAGTCTATCTCCGCTCAGACCAACACTATCGGCGAGCAGGTAGAGATTCTCAAGACAAAGCTCGAAGAGGCTAAATCACGTCAGGCAATGCTCATCGCGCGTTCGCAGATGGCTCAGACCAAGAGACAGCTCGCTGCCGCTCAGAGCAATTTCGACAGCTCAAGTGCATTCGCCAAGCTCGACCGCATGGAGGAAAAAGTCATGCAGCAGGAAGCTGAGGCTGACGCTTACACCGAGATAACCGGCGGAAACGATCAGGATGAGCTTTCAGAGCAGTTCGCACAGATGGAAAACGATGCACAGGTAGACGCAGAGCTCCAGAGGCTCATGTCAGAAATGGGCATCAACGAAGCTCCCGCACAGGAGACAGAAGCTCCTCAGGACGCAGAATAATAACAGAAACGAAGGTTTTATTATGAGCAAACGCAAAAAAGAAGAAGATATCAACCCTAAAAAGGTATTCAATATGTTCCTCCCTATCGTAGGAGCAATATTCATAGCAGTCAGCTCGATACTCTATATCCTCTACAAAAGCTGGAGCAACAAGATCTACTTTGAAAAGTGGAAGGATTATGAGGACTGCGGCGTATAAAAGCAATTATAAAAGCAAAAGGACGGCTCTGAGCCGTCCTTTTTTATTTGCAGCTTATTTCAAAACTGATTCCTGAATAGTGAAATGTCTGGGAAGTCCGTTTTCGTAGTGGATATCCAGCTCGCCCTGTATGAGCGGCATGAAATAATCAACAGCCGCATCGGTTATATTATTTCCCGCGGGAACTATGAACTTGTCCGGAAGGAACTTCTCCTTGTTCGCGATAAGGGAAGCGTCAGCGTCCTCGATAACGATAGAGTACGGCATCTCGTTCACGCGGCGGAATATCATCACCTTGCCGGTCTTGCCGCTGAGAGCGCATCTTACACCTGCTGCTCCGATAGCCTCAGCCTCGTCGATATCAGTCTTGGAGCCGAGGTGCGATGAGCATCTCTGCATAACGTTTAGCTCGATAGAGCGCACTTTGCAGCCTATCTGACCGCGTACCTCCTCCTCGAGGTATTTGCCTATGCCGGAAAGGTACTTGTGACCGAAATTGTCAACAACTCCGGACTGCACGCCGTCGGGGACTTCCGTACCCTCGGAAACCGCAACGATAACAGCCTTGTGCTTTGCCATTTCCTGACGTACATCGCTCATGAAGCTGTCAAGCGAGAACTTTCTCTCGGGGACATATACAAGGTGAGGAGCAGTCTCTCCGAGCGCGTGGAGAACTGCCGAGGAAGCAGTGAGCCAACCTGCATGACGTCCCATTATCTCAACGATAGTAACGGAGGGTATGCTGTAGACCGAGCTGTCGCGGATTATCTCGTGCATTGTTGCGGCAACATACTTCGCCGCAGAGCCGAATCCGGGGGTATGGTCAGTAACGCAGAGGTCGTTGTCGATAGTTTTCGGAATGCCGATGACCTTGATATCAATGGACTGCTCAGCGAAATACTCCGAGAGCTTGTTAACGGTATCCATTGAATCATTTCCGCCTATGTAGAAGAATGCACCTATCTGACGCTGTTTCAGCGTATTGACTATCTTCTTGTAGACCTCCTCGTCGTCGCGCCAATCGGGGAGCTTGTATCTGCACGAGCCAAGCACGGTCGAAGGAGTCTGTCTGAGGAGCTCCATATCCTCATTTGTCTTGATAAGGGTCTTGAGGTCGAGAAGATGATTGGTGATAATTCCCTCAATGCCGTTAACAGAGCCGAAAATAGCGTCTATCTGCGGTTCTTTGAGTGATTCCGCGAAAACTCCTACAAGTGAAGCGTTTATAGCACAGGTCGGACCGCCCGACTGTGCAACAGCGATATTCATCATGATAAAATCCTCCGTTGTCGATTTACGAATCTATATTCCAATTATAACACACAAGCGTAAAAAAATCAACATCTGCCTTAAAATATTACCTGTTTAAAAAGTATATAGACCATTATAGCGGCATCGCATCAGCAGGTCTTTTATTGTAGCAGTTTTCAGCTCCGGTGAATACTATAAAATGTGCGGAGGTCATCTGCACGATGTCCTCCCGCGAATATCAATAGGAGGAACTACCATGAACCTTGATATGTTCAGTAATATAGACGGGCTCGTGCTCCGCGACAGCAGCGCTCCGTTCGCCGACAGAGCAGAGACAATGGAGCCCGGCACCATGGGAGCTATGCCTGCGAATCCCTCGCTTGCAATGGCATATGTCCCGTATCAGCAGTGGGGCGACACTATGGAGCCCGAGAAAGCGCTCTCCTGCGGCACGCTCTTCTCCGACCTCGCTTTCCCGTTCGAGAAAGGAGGCAGCAGATAATGGAACCTCGCCGTATGCTTTTACAAAGAATAAAACAATACGATTTCTCGCTCAAAGAGCTGAATCTCTACCTCGATACTCACCCCAACTGCCGGCGCGCTCTCGCGATGTTCGCTAAATATAAGAAGCTCCGCGAAAACGCAATTGCCGAGTACAACGAGAAATTCGGTCCGCTCACTCCCGAGCAGAACAACGACCTCGAACACTGGGACTGGGTCGACGACCCGTGGCCTTGGGAAAGGAGCTAATCTATGTGGCAGTATGAAAAGAAATTACAGTATCCGGTAAATATAAAGAATCCCGACCCGCGCATGGCAAAGGTGATAATCTCGCAGCTCGGTGGACCGGACGGAGAGCTTGCAGCGTCGCTGAGGTATCTCAACCAGAGGTTTGCAATGCCTTACGCGGAGGTAAAGGGACTTCTCACCGACATAGGTACATCGTTTTCACAGCGGCTCATTTTGTATATACAAACAGGATAATTTTTCACAAAATATACATTTACAAACGGTTGTTTTTTGATTTTTAATAACCAGCTGTACAAAAATTATTGAAATTGACTATAAACGAAAAAAAATATTGGCAAAAATGTAAATGAATATTTCTCAATTATTTATTGTATTTTTCTTTTGGTTGTGATAAAATATAAATATGTAAAAGGCACGCTCCGGAAGATCATTGATTATGGCATAACAGCTATGGGGATAATCCGGATTCTGTACGTATTTCTCCGTTCACCCGCGAACATGAGAAAAAAATGTTATAAGGAGGTTCATTTTCATGAACAAAATGAAAAGAAAAAGCATTTTCAGTAAAATCGCTGTATGCGCAGTTTCAATGACTATGCTTGCTTCTGCCACTGCCTGCGGCAAGCCCGATAATGTCGGCGGAAAAGTCGCAGTCATCTGTAAGAACGAAAAGGTTTCGTTCTGGGATGAGGTAAAAATAGGCGCTCAGGACTGCTGTGACGAAATGGGTTATGACATGGTATACTACTGCGCTTCAGGCGATAACGACTACGCAAGCCAGATCGAGTACATCAACGATGCTATCGACAAGGGAGTTAAGGCGATAGTTATCGCTCCGAACGATCCCTCAGAGCTTAACCCCGCATTCGCAAAGGCTACAGAAAAGGGCATCAAGATCGTAAACATCAACTCTCGTTCAGAATACGGCGAGATCGAATCATGCGTAAGCTCGAGTGACTTCGACGGCGGCGCTGTTGCAGCAAGAAACGCTGTACAGCTTCTCTTCGCAACAACTGACGAAAGCGGTGCTCCTGTCGGCAAGATCGCAATGATAGGCCATACGGCTTCCACAGCAGAGCTTCGTCTCACAGGCTTCAAGGCTACATTCTCGCCTCTTCTCGGTCAGTACATCGCTAAGCAGAAGGCTGCTCAGGCACAGGCTATCGCCGAGGCTCAGGCACAGGCTGCTTCCGAGGCTGGCGAAGGCGGCGCACAGGGCGGACCTCCCGCAGGAGTTGAGGGCGCAGGCGCTCCTCAGGGCGGCGAAGGCGCACCTCAGGGTGCTCAGGGCACTGAAGGCGGAAGCAAATCTATGACAGATGAAGAGAGACAGGCTATGATCGCTAACTTCTTCATCGAGGGCGAGCGCTGCGGTACTCAGGAAGCTGCTTACGAGGAGGCTAAGAAGCTTCTCGAAGAGAACAGCGACATCAAGGTAATGTATGCAACAAACACAAATACTACACTCGGCGTATGTCAGGCTATCGAAGAGCTCGATAAGGCTAACGACATAATCGTCATAGGCTTCAACTCGGACGAGCAGGAGCTTAAATACGTAAGAACCGGCGTGCTCGACGGTACGATCATTCAGAACCCGTACAACATGGGCTACATCGGAACAAGATACGCTATACAGGCTTCGCAGGGCAGCAATGTTGCCGGCGCGCTTGATACAGGCGTTACATGGATATCTGCAAAGAATATCAACGATGAAGACGTTCAGCTTCTGCTGTATCCTGAAAGAACTTAATGGAGGTTGAAAACTATGGCAAAAGCTAAAAAAACCAATCACTCAGCTCCGTATACATTTGCGGCTATCCTGCTTGCAGTAATCGGAATCCTGAACTTAGTACTTGTTTACTTTCTCTATCACGATATCACAGCTACCGGCTCAACTACATCAGCTACCATGAATACCATCAACTCTACAAACGGCGAGCTCCAGTCTATCAACCAGCGAGTTCTTACGATCGTTGCAGGTATCGGTACTGAAAAGAGCCAGGCTGCTACATTCGACAGCATCGACGCATCATTTGAATCAATCGAGAAAAGATTCGATGAATTCGAGAAGTACGAAGACCTCTCCGATACTACTGTAAAGCGTTTCCACCACGCTCGAGTTTTCGTGGAGGCTTATCACAAGCGTGTATCCACTCTTCACGATAAGTTCAACAGCCAGGAGGGTATAGGCGACGTTTCACTTGCAGACCTCTACGCTCAGGATATCGACCCCTTTAAAACTACAGCATCCGAGATGCTTATCGCAACCATCAACATCAACGCTGCCGAGGCTGCACGCAAGAACGCAAGAAGCGGTAAAGTATTCATCGTTACTATCTCGCTCGTAGCAGCAGTTTACGTTATCGGTGAGCTCGCAGTATTCCTTATCGCCAAGAGAGCAAAGAAGGCTCGTCTCGAGCTCGAAGAGCGTGAGAGAAACCTTCAGGAAGTCGGCGCAAAGCTCAAGTCTACAAGACAGAAGGCATCAGACCTCGCGGTTACAAACCTCCTTACAGGTATGAAGAACCGTTATGCACTTGATAACGATGTAAGCGAGCGTCTTGAATCCGACCGTTTCAACATCGCTGTATTCGATATGGATAACTTCCGTATCATCAACGATACATACGGCTACGAATTCGGTGATGAGTACCTCGCAGCAGTTGCAGAGAAGCTCAAGTCAGAATTCAGCGATATCGCCGAGATATACAACATCACCGGCAACGAGTTCTGCTTCCTCTTCAACAGAGACATCACAGAGAGCCAGGCTATGACCCTCGTTCAGAACATTCAGGCTGTTATGAGCGCTCCTTATACAGTTCTCAACCTCAGCGTACAGCTCACAGTATCCGGTGCGATGTATCACTACCTCCCCGGCGACTGCCTCAATGTAAACTCGCTTCTTGTAAAGCTTGATACAACAATGAGAAACGCTAAGATGAACGGCGGAAACATGATAAACACAGTTGTTAATATGTGATCTCATACCTTCATCTCCGAGCTGCCCTGCTTAATGCAGGGCAGCTTTTTTGCATGGACGACTTAAAAATGTGCAGAAATGATGATTTGCGGGAAAACGCTGTTCGCCCTTACATTATAATTAATAATACCTGCAAATGTAAGAGAAGGCATCACTCCTGCGCATGATTTAAGCAATAATTTTACTTTGATTTAAACTTAAATTATCAGCCGGATATACACATTGACACAATTACGCCTATCATTTTAGTCAACCCACCAAAAATTGTTCAGATACCCCGGTTTTGACCATTAGTTGCGGCATCACCTCTTGACAAATCAGCTCAATAGAGGTAAAATATAATTAGGAATAGTATACCGATATTAGAGAGAAAACATGAAAAATCTTATGAAGGAGGTCTGAGAATGCAGAAATACGCCGTTTATAAAACAGAGACCGGTCAGTATTGCTATCGCTATGCCGATTCACTTCAACAGCTCAGTGGCACAGGCTTTGAAGATCTCGTAAGAGAAGATCAGCTCCCGATAGTTTTAGATGACAGGGGCGGGTATTTTCAGTTCGATCCGAACGATCATCATTTTGTCGAAGTTATTGAATCAGATAAAAAATTTCCTCTTCCCCTCGACAGAATGTTCAAGCACAACGACCCTGCATTTCAGCTTGGCTGGATCTCGCCCGACGGTGAGACCTATTCATGCGGTTACACCAATCACAACAAATGCGCCGAGACTATCGTGCGCACTTTTTACCCTGCCGCAAGATTTCCCGAGCTTACCCTGCACAACAAGGGCTGGATCGAGGTCATCGACTCATGGGACGGCAAAGAACGCCGCCACGGTCAGTATGTGCATTCCGAGCTTGGCAGGATAACACGCAAGCAGGCAGACAAGCTTTTTGACCTCGGTCTCTATGAGAAGCCAGAGGTACAGGCTCTTATAAATTCCTGCGAATCCGAGTGGTAAAAACGTCATTTTACACAGTTGAAAGGCATTGTTTCTGAGCAATGTGCCGATTTGTGTGAATTGTATAAAACCCGCCCGCATTTTTCTTTATAATATATTGACTTTATTTTTATTCTGTTGTATAATAAAGTATATATATAGTAACGAAAAATGCGCGGCGGGTTTTTCTGTTGCGGTCTGCACATTCCCTATCGTCGCAGTTTTAAGGAGGAAATTAGAAATGGCTGAAGTTCGCTTTATAAAGACCGTCACATACGGCGGTTATGACAAAGCTGAAGTCATCCACAGACTTGAGCATCTTAACAAACAGCTGTTCAGCGCCAAGAACGAGCTGAGAGAAACAAAACGTCTGCTGGAGGACG
>JAEEGL012158510.1_pt1 | contig 42968 bp, 63 predicted proteins | sample 9134231 | NCBI WGS metagenome assembly JAEEGL01 (sample SAMN16246548, study PRJNA631951) | gut metagenome | biome: gut microbiome; feature: rumen; material: fiber-attached | host: Bos | place: Iran: Karaj | collected 2018-10 | reverse complement strand
CTCAGGAACAATTTTATTCTTTTTGCAAGTTTCTAAATATTCATCCACAAAATTGTGAAAATTTTCAATTAATTCTTTAACTGTTTGCCCTTCGTAAATAATCAATGATTTTATTCCAATGACTTTGCCGTATAAACAATTATCATCTTTGGAAAATTCTACCGTACCCTGATATCCTTTATATTCTAGAATATCTTTCATATTAAATTCATCCCTATCAATAATATATAATACTACGATTTAATGCGACAACTTAAAAAGTGCATATTGATTTAGACTAATCCCTTCTTTCCTCGCATTCTCTACTAAAATTTTGTGGAGAGTTTTTGGTACTCTCATAACAAATTTACCACTGTATTTCTCATCATCGTTCAAAGGTACAGGAATATCCATACCCTCTTTTATCATTTCACTAATGTGTAATTTCATAGCTTCCCTTATATTCCTGTAAGCTTCCTCTAAAGTAGAACCATCACTCATGCAGCTTGGCAATTCTTCAACTGAAGCAAAAAAATAATGGCCACTTTCATCATTCATCTCTTGAATTGATATCTTGTAAGGTAATTTCATATAATCTTTCAATTCCATATTATATTTCCTCCATCATTTTAAGCGTTTTCTTGATATAAACAGATTTCATAGGATCTTGCACAGGTATAGTCAAGGACTCTTGTGTTTGAACATTTTTAAATCTCTTGTGAGATCCTTTCTGACGGGTTGCATAAAACCCAATATGATTAAGAACTTTCTCCAATTCACAGAATCTTATACCATTTGGTTTATTCCTCATCTTTAAAACAATCTTTTCAATGTCTGACATTTAAACCCTTCTCGTAGTACTATATATAATATCACAAATAAATACTTTTGTCAACTAAAATCTATAAGTTTATGAAAAACCTAATAGATACATTTTAAGGTCATCCTTAGTTAGCTGGGATACACGACACCCACCCCTATCTCCCAGGGGGTGCATAGGGGGTGTCTCTCTACATCACAACTCACACAAAAAATGTAACACTAAAAAGTAACAACAAAACAAAAATATCTTGACAACCACAACACGCAAACAACAAATATTCATTTGTAACAATGCACAAAAACTATTCAAAAACAATTATAAAATTCTACGCAGATTTCTCCAAAAAAGTCGAAAAAACACTTGACTTTTCTGTGCATGAAATGTATAATAATATTATACAAAATGAAGAAAGGGGTTAGTAAAATGAATGTAGTTTGAAATGTGAAAAAAACCAATTCACTTCGTGCACTAGTGCGACAAGTGTTATGACACAAAAACGGGGGTGTTTTTATCGTGAAAATTATGATGCATTCTTTAAAATTACAGATACCTTATCAATTATTTAAAAGGGTTAAAATAGCAGCAGCCGCAATGAATATACCAAATTCCAGATTCATCAGAGAGGCGATTCATGATCAACTTATATCAACTGATTACAAGATAAATATGAACTTTTTTAGGGTGCTTGAAAGAGAAAAAAAAATATCTCCAAAAACTGGAAGGTATTATCACATTGTCAGGGTGCCCGTAGGCACGCAATTTAAAACTTTAATGAAAACATATGCAGTCGAAAGGGATCTAACAATCATACAATTGGCAAATTATGCATTAAATGAGAAATTAAATAGAGAAGGATATTAAATAAAAAGGAGTTAAAATGAAAACAATAACAAAAGAAATAAAATTATACAGATACAATGAATTATCAGAAGAAGCAAGAGAAAAAGCAAACGAAAAATATCTAGAGATTAATCGTTATGAAGATGATTTCGAAGAACTAGTAAAATATGATTTAAAGTATGCAAAAGACTGTGGATGGATTGAAAATATCAAAGTAGTATACGATTTAGGACATAGTCAAGGAGATTATGTGAATATAATTGGAAGTATATACTTTGAAGACTTGAACAACGAACTCAAAAAAAAATTTTGCAAAGGATTAAGCAATGAAGAATTAAATTTTTTTAAGCAGTTCGAAAAATATTCAGAAATTTGTTTTAGAGAATTTTATGTTGGTTCCAATTGTGTTGAGATAAACATTCAATTAAGCGCAACACCCGAGGAAATGTATGATTTAGGACTAGACAACGATTTTAAATTTGAAGATCAAGAAAAATATTATAAAATATCTCCAAAAATAGAGAAAAATATAGAGGAATGGCACGACGAAATTTGTGAAGAATATAAAGAATTAGGATACATATATTTTTACGAAGCAGACGAAGACGAAATTAAAGAATATTACGAAGACACAGAACAGTTATTTTTAGAAAACGGCGAAATGTACGAAGAAGAATAAAATAAATAGTTAGTTGTTACTAGCAACTAACTAGATATTCAAAAACTTATTAAAAAAGATTATTAATTCACATTGTGCATTGTATGTGATAGTTAGATTAAATAAAAAGGAGTTAACATGGAAAAGAAAAGAACTACAAAAGTTTTTATAAATCACAATTTTAAAAAAATAATTGAGGTTGGATATTGCGAATTGCAACTTTTTTTTAAAAAACGAGTCGCCTAAATATTACACTCGAGGTATTTACGGTTGGAACGCTGATATTTATACATTTGGCGACATTGCATTGTCTACGGGTTATAGACCGTTTGGGAACATTAAACTAAAAAGCAATGTTATAAAAGACCTAGAAAATAAATCCAAAACAAACAATTTAGATGTTTATAAAACATTGCATTCAATTTTAGAAAACAGCGACATGTATATAGAAAAATAGTAAGTAGTTGGGCAAACAACTACTTACGAAAAATAAATGTTTGAACACCAACGCAACAAATTTTTGTTGTGATGCGCGGTAATTAATTATAAACACACTAAAAAATAAAAGTCAAGCAAAAAATTGGAAGGTGGTGAAAAATATGTATGAAATCGAAATACCAAGTGATTTTAAAAGTGAAGATGAATTTCTTGATTATATAGAAAAAACATTTCCAAGGTTTGACGGTAATCTCGGAAATGCAATAGAAGTCTATCAAAAGCTTCTATTGGGTATTATATAAGAAATTTTCAAAAATGTCAAGTGTCGAGAAATAAAATTTGGTGTTGATAAAAGTAATTGAATAGTTTAAAATATACAAAAGCTTTTAAAAAGCTAGATAAAATATATACAATGTGTGGTTTACAATGTTTTTTGAAGAAATTATTTTAATAATTTTCATAAGGATAAAAGTACGAAAAAATAAAACATTCATGAAGGACATGATGAAGAGATTTGAGCATGGAAATAAGAGCGCAAAAATAGATCCTGAAGATATGATGGAAATATTTAGGAGATGAATATGAGTACACTATACAATCTAACTACAGAGTATAAAAAAATACTAGATATTGCTTTAGGAATGGATGAAATTGACGATGAAACATTCGAATATATAAAGTCAATTGATGATGCTATCGAGCAAAAAATAGAAAGTATAACTTACGTAATAAAAGAACTATCAAACAATGTGGAAATAATAAATCAAGAGATTGACAGACTAGAATCAAGAGCACACAGATATTATCAAAATTTAAAATCTCTCAAAGAATATATAATCAGCACAATGGAAATTTCAGGTAAAAAGAAAATAGAGACTCCAAAAGTTACAATTGGAGTCCGTAAAAGTGAAGTAACTGAAATTGATAGTGATTTTATAGACGAAGCGAGAGAAAATAACTTATACAAATTGTTGCGGATGATACCAGCTAGAGTAGAACCTGATAAATCAGCGATTAAAGAATATATCAAACAAGGTAATAAATTAAACCATGCAAAAATAATTGAAAAAAATAATTTAAGTATAAGATAAGGAGATACGAAATGAACAAAACGAATGTATACGGTAAATTATCGAAAATAAGATTTGAATTACAGAACAAGAAATTAAAGAAATCAGGGCACAACAAATTTGCAGGGTTCAAATATTACGAATTAGGAGATATTCTACCTACAATCAATGAATTGTCAGATAAATATGGAGTTGTGAACATTATTAGTTACAACAGAGAAGAAGCTATTTTAGAAATAATTGATATTGAAAATTCAGATTCAAGAATCACAATCAAGAGTCCTATGAGCGAACTAACTCTCAAAGGAGCGCACCCTATTCAGAACCTAGGAGCTATTGAAACATACCAAAGAAGATATTTATATCTCACAGCATACGAAATTGTGGAATCAGATTATTTAGATGCGATACAAGGTAAAAGCACAAAAAAGCTATTACAAGCTATACGAAACAGTGCAAAAATTAAGAATAAGAGTGAAAAAGAAATACAAGAAAACTTAGAAAAAAAGTATAACAAGAAATTAGATAAACTCAATAATGAAGAAATAAGGCAAGCAACTGAGCAACTAGAAAAATGGTTAGAAGCTAGCTAAAAAAATAGAATGGTCTGGACGTTCCAGGCCATTCTTAAATAAAGAAAGAAAGAAAGGAAATCCGAAACGAGAAATCACCAAGACTTTTGATGATATTTTGGATTGCTACACAAACAATCACGATATCAAAGATGCATTAGTCGAATTCATAAAAATGCGTCAGAGATTCTAAATTTTAATTCCCTTTCTGCTTGTTATTATCTCATAATAAAAAAAAAAGTCAATAGTAATTTCGAAAAAACAATAAAAAATATTGACTTTTAAAGTTGAAACATGCAGAATGTAAAAATAACCTAAAACGAAGAAAGGAGATGAAAAAAAAAAAACAAAAGCCCTTCCACAAGCTTTTGTTACTTTTGTTACTCAACATAAATCCAGAAAATTACAAATCCAATAATAATATTCCGGCAAACCTTAAAATTCAAAAAAGGCCCCAAAAAAAAGGAACAACAAATCTAAAAATATAAATTAGAAAAGGCGCCCTAGAAAAAAAGGTTATGCAAACATTATATCTTCTATTTTCCAAAAAAACAACTGCTTTTTTGTCGAAATAATAAAATTTGGATATATAAACAAAAAATAAAGAAAAAACAAAAGAGAGGTATATATATGCAACAAAATTTTATACAGGTAAACAAAAAAATTTTAAAATCACTGGGACCTACTGAAGCGATAGTATTAGGATTTCTGATGAAACAATACGAACGATATACGGAAAGCGGAGAAAAAAATGGTGGTTGGGTCCAAGCGTCAGTGATAAATATTCAAGAATTCACAAATTTTAGTAAATACCATCAGAAAAAAGCAATTAATAAGCTCAAGGAGTGTGGATTAATAGAAACAAAATTTGGAAGTCCTACTGATCAGAGGTATGTAAAAATCAATGATGTCAAATTATTAAATTTTTTAGGGGGAAATTAAAAATGTTCGAACAAAATTTTATTGAGAATCAGTTAGTTATTCTCACAAAACAAACACTGGATGTTTTTCTAAGGCAAGAAAATGCTGCAGAGCTTATTGCTCTATACACATTTTACTACTACACAGCCAAGTGGCAGCAAACTAATCAACCTAAATGTACTACTGATTATGTAGCTAAAGCATTGCATTGGAATCGTGGTAAAGTATGCAAAGTGAAAAAACAGTTAGTCGAATTTGGATTAATTGAAGATGTGAGAATAGTTGATCATGTAACAAAAAAAGTGCGGGGTTACTACATCAAAATGAACTATATATTCAAGAAAGAAACACTTGAAAAAAGCCAGTGTACCTCAAATCCACCTACTGGAAATGAAGTACAGGGAGCCAGTGTACCTGAAAACGAGGGGGTGGCTTTTGAGTACACAAATGCTTTAAGTACTAATAATACAAATGCTTTAAGTTCTAATAACTTAAAGAAAGAAAGTAAAAAAGAAAGAAAAAAAGAATTCACCAGAGATGGAGAAGAAGTCTCCCCTCCCCCATCTGATGATAATTCGAGTGATGATTACCAAAAATTACCAAGCAAAAGAAATGTTTTGTATAATTCAGATCAAACAGGTGAACAAACTCAAAATGGCGATGATGACTCTTTAATTGCAGATGAATCGAAAAAAGAAAGAAAAAAAGTTCCGCCAAAAAAGAAAGAAAAGCCGAAACGAGAAATTACTAAAACATTTGATGATATTTTAGATTGCTATACAAGCAATCACGATATCAAAGACGCATTAGTCGAGTTCATAAAAATGCGTCAGAGAATTCGTCGTCCTCTGACTAATAGAGCTCTTGCACTGAATTTGGAGAAGCTCAATGATCTTGCTTCCGACGATTCAGAAAAATTAAAAATAGTCCAGCAAACGATTATGAACAGTTGGCAGAGTTTCTATGGGATTAACGATTTTGGCAAGTTTAAGAAAAAATCCCCTTCTTACGATCTGGAAAAGTACAAGGAAGAATCCAATCAGATCAAAAAAGATTATGGAGATTCATACACAATGACCATCGGTTGGGGTGATGATTAACTATGAATTTCATGGAAATAATCGACTCAATTGAAACAAAAGCATCAAAAAGCATTTCCAGAAATCCCGGTGATTACTTGGATGAAAATGGGTTATTAGTTTGTGGTAAATGCAATTCTAGAAAACAGTGTGTAGTTGAGTTTATGGGAAAAATTAGAAAACCGTTTTGTCTTTGCAACTGTGAGACTGAGAAATTTGAACTACAAGGTAAAGAGATAATCGAAAGTGAAAAAATCAGAGAGATTAACAACATGAGATATCTTGGATTCCACGATAAAAGTATGATGAATTTCACGTTTGAAAAAGATGATGAATCAAACCCAAACTTATCTCTTACAGCAAAAAAGTATGTAGAAAATTTTCCAAAGATGATTGAAAGTGGTAAAGGTCTCCTTTTGTTTGGTAACGTTGGTTCAGGCAAAACTTTCATTGCATCATGCATAGCTAACTCGTTAATTGACCAAGGATATCCATGCATGGTTACAAATTTTTCTCGTATCATAAACACTTTGAGTGGGATGTACGAAGGCAAACAAGAATACATAGACAATCTAAATAAATTTGATTTACTAGTGATTGATGATTTAGCAGCTGAGAGAGATACTGAGTACACGAACGAGATTATTCTCAATGTCATTGACAGCAGATACAGGAGCAAAAAGCCATTGATAGTGACAACTAATCTAACAGCTGAGGAAATACATAATCAAAAAGACATAAGAAAGCAAAGGACTTACAGCAGGTTACATGAGATGTGCATCCCTATTGGTGTTTACGGAAATGACAGGAGAGAAAAGGGAAAATTGAGTGACAATGAATACTATTTTGATTTGCTAAAAATAAAAACCCCCTCTAAAAGCCCCTAAAACGCAAAACAAAACACAAAATGATTAATTCACCAGCAAAGTGATAAAAACCAATTCTAGGGCCATTAGAAGCCAAAAGAGAGGCATTCAAACGTAACTAAAAAAGTCCAAAAAGAATAAGGAGGGAAAAATGGCAGTATCTGTACAAATCACTTTGATTATTTGCTTGACTGTTTTAGCTCTTACATTCATGTCAAAATTCATTGATGATGAATGACCTGAAAATCTCCATAAATGGCTTTAAAACATCAAAAACATAAATCTATACCAATAAAATGCAAAAAACGATTTTAGACCTATTAGAAGCCAAAAGAAAGGTATTTGAATATGTATGAAAATATACTTCTCGATATATTACCAAAAGAATATGAGGGATATTTAATAAATTATTCATTCAGAACAGGAATTTTAATATCTCAAGCATTGAGTGATATAGAAACATTCAAAGATGACGACGATGGTCGTATGGAGCGTCTTTTTACTGGATTTAATCTTCTATTTGGCAAAGGATTACCTCCATTCAAAATTGCTCTGAATGGTCTCAAATGGTTTATGAGCTGCGGAGCATCTGAAAATAAAGAAATCAATTCTAAAAACAGCAACGAATATTTTTCGTTTGATGCTGATAAAGATCGTTTGTTTAGTAGTTTTATGGTTAAGTATGGGATTAATTTAAACAGAGATGATTTGCATTTTTTTGAATTTATAGCTTTATTTAATGACCTTTCAAAAACTTCTTTCAGAAATGTTGTAGATTTAAGGCAAATGAGCAACAAAGAATTAAAAAAATTTAGTAAAGAAGACAGAATAGAGATACTAAAACAAAAAAAATATTTTGCAATTAAGAAAACTCTAAATAACAAATTTACAGAAGAACAAACAAAATCAATAGACAAATTTGATAAATTAGTAGGAATCTATTGATTAATTATTAATATTGATATTTCAAATTTTAAGCCAAATGAAAAGCTACCGTGCTCAAATCACGGTAGTAATCCATAATAATACAACCATTATGAGATGAACCCGTCACCAGGTTACGCTATTATTATATCCACTCAAGAAAATAAGTCAAATTGTCTTAAAGAATAACCGCCTTTGACAAAAGCGGTTATAAAATTTTCTCACCAGTGATTAACTCAAAAGAGTTGTTGCTATTATATCCACCGTAAATAAAAAGGTCAACAAAAAAACTACTGTGTTTGAGCACAGTAGTAGAAAAAATACATAGAAATATTATGACAGGAATAACTAATACCACTTATTAAGTGGTGGTATAATTGTACTATTTGAATCAAAAAAGTCAAATTGAAATTTGTTCAGTTTTTTTGTAGAATCGTATAAGCGTGATTTGGGAGTGCGGGTTTATTACCTTTTTCTGACCAGTTTGGTCATGAATCGAGGTGATAACAATGTTAGATTTGTTTATGCTAATCATTTCTTTGATCTCATTGATCATTCAAATATTAGATTACAAAAATAACAACCGCGCCGCAAACGTGGTTGTTACAATTAAAATTAACATTAACATTAAATTGTAATAAACCCGTGACCAAGTCACGCTTTTATTATACTCCAAATTTGCAAAAAAGTCAATAGTAACTTTAGTTTTGCAATATTATTTCAGCTTTAGTAACCATACCATGAGCTAAATCTATAGATTGATATCTAAGATATCCTGTTTTTTGATCAGACTGCACTTGAAGGATTTTCCCATCTGATGTTTTAAATTGTTCTCCATTCGATGTGATGAAATTTACGGGTTTGCTTAAATTAAACTTAGTGTATTTCCCTGTTTCTTGACCTGTACATACGTATTCTATTTTGTAAACAGTTGATTCTGAATTGAAATCTGCAATATTTTGTATAATATTATTTATATTCTGAGATTTTAGTTTTAAATCATTGATACTAATGTTTTTTATATCAGTATTCCTAGATGTTTGAGTTTCGTTATTAAATTTTGATTCTTTATATATTTTGGCTTCAATTGTATGGTTATTACCAATTATAGATCCAACTTTAGAATACAACACACCACTTTCAATAACTTGTAGACCTATATCACTTTCAATTGTGTCAGGATCTACTGGATTTGGGAACATTACAGTTTGAATTTTACCTGGATCTAAATCCAACGTTGCAATTTTTTCACTTGAAGATGATATATCGTAATTATACAAATCGTAATTAATTTTTAAGATATTTATATCTTCTTCTTTATTAACTGGATCAAATATTTCGTTAGAATCTATAACTTGACTAACTTTTTGAGGATGCATAACAATTTTTATACCTAATGACCTATTGTCATATAACATTGCATCTGAAATTAACAGAACTCTTTGCAATGCTTCTCTACATGACATAACTGGCAAGTAACCTGTTAGGTATACATATCTTAAAGAATCATCTACATAAACTTTGCTCAAATCGATGTTAGTAGTATGGAATATATTGTATATCAAGTTATAAGAATTATCATTTGGACCTCCTTCATACATTTCAGTACTAATAAATTTATACTTATCGAGTCTTCTTAAGATAGTAGATAAATCGAATGTGACTCTATTTTCAGATTCATATTTTATATTGTCTATATAGTATTCTCCGAACTGAATATTAGTACGATATTCATCATCTTCTGTAGTCCTTATTGATGCAGAAATGGTAATTTTAGTATCATCGTTTATATAACTTCTAATGCTTTTGTCACTAGAGATACTGAATTTATCGTCTGAGTATATAGTCAATTTTGATGTATCAATAGGAAGAGTATTGCAAAAATATGGAGTTTCTTCTGTAACTATCAAATCAGTAATGTCATTATTATCCCAATAGTAAGTAACTCCAAAATTTACTCCGTGGAGATGTGCAAATCTAAATGGGAACCAACTCTCTAAGAAGTAGATGTTTACTCGTTTTATGGATTCTCCACTCATATAAACTATAATTGAACTATCACTAATATTATCTATTATGGATTCACGATTGTTCTCAGGATTATCAGATACATATTCAACTCTTATTTTTTTAGGATATGTATTATATTCGTCGAAAGGATTATCACCAAAATTTAAAGATAATGCGTAAAATCTAGCATTCCCGTTAGTTTTAATAGAGCTAACTAGAACATCACTAAATTGGCAATTAGAATCTGACAACTTATTACTCATAAATGGGATATTATTGAATAATAAAGTTTCATCTATGGTTTGCATGCTGGAATCTAGTATGCTTTTGTTTAATTCCAATGTCATAAAATCAAAAAAATCATTAAAATTATTTTTCAATAAAGAAATATCAGCAAACGATTGGTTACATTGAGAACTGAAATCAAATGATTCAGATTTTTCATTAATCATCTCAAATTTTACTGAGGGATTTGTTATAAGCATTTAGTACCTTTTGTATAATTTTTTTTGTTGACAAACCAGTAATTATATAGTATTATAACAAATATATTCTTACTTTTCAAAGGTGGTCTATATTATTCATTTAAGAGATTGGATTCATACTAAACACCATGGCACAGATATAAGGATCAAATTTAATGTTAATAAGTTAAACTCTAAATTTGAGAACATGCATCAAAAACTAACTGAAGAGATAAGAAAAGACACTTCAGAGTATGTCCCCTATGCAAGTGGTTATTTAGACAAAAGTGCACATATAATAAATGCTGGAGAAAATAGGAAAGAAATTGTTTGGGATACTCCATACGCAAGATTCCAATATTATGGGAGAGTTATGAGGGATTCGTATGGTAGGACATCTGTTGGTAAGGGAGAAAAGAAGCCATATGTTTCAAATAAAATGAGATACTCAAAAGACATTCACCCAAAAGCTACTTCATTCTGGACAATTGCGTCAAAAAATCAGCATATGGGAGAATGGATTGAAAAAGCTAAGAGGTTTTTCAGTGATTAAATCAGATTTAGAAGATATAATGACTACTGTTATAAATATTATAAACCGAGCTCCTTGTATGCCTTCTGATATTAAATCAAAAGGTGGAGTTGATATTAATACTTCTGAGCCAAGAGCTAGATCTCTAAGTATTGCTGGCATAAATAATGTCAGGAAAACTCAGGAATATGTAAACGGTTGTTATACAGGGGCTTGGCAGTTTAGACTTTCATATACGTCCATGTGCCAAAGTAACGAAGAAAAAATTAAATCTCAATCATTGTTAGAATACTTCACCGATTGGTTCCAAGGAATGCCTGCTCACGATGAGTTTGGGAATCCAATAGATGATTACCTTGAGAAATATCCTGCAATGTCAGATGAAAGAGAATTAATATATATAAGAGATCTTAGAAACCCATATGTGCAAGAAATTACTAAGTCTGGATTGACAGTAATTTCTACTGAATATATGGCTACATTCTTAGTCAAAAATCACTATTTATGGAGGCAAAATGCTTAATAGAGTTATATTAATGGGAAGATTAACTAATAATCCTGAAATAAAAATCATTAATGAAGAAAATCTAAAAGCAAGTTTTGTAATTGCTGTTCCAAGGAATTACAAAAATAATGGAGAAAAAGAAGTAGATTTTATTAAAATAATTGCATGGAATAGAAACGCTAAATTTGTAGAACAATATATCTCCAAAGGTAAAGCTATCATTGTAGAAGGGGAGATTCATATAGATAAATATGAAGACAAAGACGGGAAAAAAACAAACCACCACTATGTTTTAGCATCACAATTCTATTTCTGTGAAAATAAAAAACCTAATAGCGATGAAAAAGAAGATGATGACGACATATCGAGCTTATTTGATTAGGGTGTGTTCATTAATATTACTAATACCAATACTAATTTCAGCTTTTGCAATTTTTTGTTGGATTTTTTTGACATTTTTCTCTAATTCTTCTTCTGGACTTTCTTCATTAGTTATTACTATCTTTAATTCATCATTATTTAGTATTTTTATCATTTTTCTAACTGACAACACCGAAATTGTCTCCGTCAGAAGTCATAAATTCTTCTGTATCTGAGGTAACCAAATTACTCCACAAAAGAGACCTTTCCATCGTTTCATGGATTGTGTAGATAATAGTTTCTATGTCATTAATTTTTTGGTAACTATTTAATGGTAGATCAGGAATACTTGGTAATTCTACTTCGTACTCAAATTGTAAATCAAACTCATCTTTTATAGATTCCAAATTATCTAAAATTCTTCTGAAATCAGAGTTTCTACATATATCGTTCATTTTCCAGTTAGTTTTTACTATTAATCCTTTTACCCCTAGTAAATTTGCCAAATATTGAATATTCCCCTCAATTCTATTCAAATCTGATGCATTAAGAGCTCCTATCATGCCAGCATTCCAAACAACTTTTTGCTCAGTTGTAAAGTTATCGTATCCAATTTTCTCGTATTGAATAACTAAATCCACATCCTCTTGTGTTCTGTTTGTTATAGGTGCTATCCAGCTCATTATTACTACCTCTTAAAACGTTTATGTATCATTTATTGTACCACAAAATCGAATAAATAACAAAAATCTGCAAGGATTTGAACCTTACAGACAATAATATTATACCCTGGAAATTACTATTTTAACCCCTTTACCATTCCAAAAACTATGAGAAATTTTTGATATATATTTTCTATTATCATCTTTGACAAGATATCCTTTCAAACCATCTATTATTAATTTAGTTGCGTAACCATGGTTATCTAAGTCAAGTCTAGAATTCCAAAAAAAATCGATACTAATTTTAGTATCGAATAATTTTCTAGGTATTTTTTTGGATATTAGTTGTAGAATAACTTTTTGATGGATTTCTCTTGCCCGTCGTTCTCGAACACTCCAATGATATCTGCAACTGTATAATCTATTTAAACTCAACTTCGAATTAATCTTTATTGGCAATACAATTTCTACTTTATCCATAAAATCACCTCTAAATTATAGGTTGTTTTTTTTTAGCTCTTGAGTATAATGGTAGCAGTAAGGACTTTTGCATTAGTCTTTATGTATGTTTATTTGGATATTTATGAAATTAACAACTTCTGTATGAGGTTGTTTTTTTCTAAACAATTTCCTCACAAACCACAAAATGACTTTAGCAAATATCTTCATTCTATCACCTCCAGTCGACAACAAATTTAAAATTCGTCTCGACGGAGCAATATCATAAAGACTTGTCCCTACTGCCAAATATATTTAAACTATATTTTAATTGAAAATCAAGAAAAAAGACTAGGTAAAACATACCTAGTCTTAATCGATGCTAACTTAGAAGCAAACGCACATAGACTCTTTGTCAACATCCTTTTCTTCTTTCTCCATACCATTTTCAATTTCATTATCTTTTGGATCTTCGAATTCAATAAGATGTTTCTTATAGTCTACTCCTTTTAGCAACTCTGTCACTTCTTCAATATATTTTTCCATAGTATATCCATCTTTCGTTTTACAAACGTTAGCACATGGAGAGCATTTTAGATCTTTAATAGTTTCAAAGCTTATCCAAGCACCGTGGTTTTTTCTATAATCATTCCAGTACAAACAATTCCAAAAGTTTCTCTTGTCTATTGCAACAACTAAAAGATTACTTTGCATTAATTCTTCTTTCTTTTCAGTAATTGTTTCCATCAAAATTCTAAATAAATTCGAATAATTCAATATCCTCTCTCTTAGCAATCTTTGCTCAATAGACTTTTCTTTTTTAAGTATTACTGCTCCACCGCCTATACCACCAATGGCTCCACCAAAGAAGAAACCAGCTCCCAACTTTGCTTTACTCAATATACCTGCTTTTCTAGCTGCTTCTGCTACCTCGGCAGCCTTCTTAGCTTTTTCAATTGCTTCTTTTGTATCTCCAACAGCTTTAACTGCTGTAGCTGCTTTACCAAAAGCCCATCCATAAAACGCACTACCTAATAAATAACTACCAATAGTTGAAGCTGCTATACCAAGAGTTTGAAGAATAGCTGATACTGGCTTATATGGTACTCCAAATTTGTCTGTAGCCCACAATACAGCATGTACAAGAGCCATACCAATTAACTTCTTAGGACATTTAAGAGCATCTGCTAATGATTCAACATTTGTCAATTTTTCTACCAAATTTGCTGCAGCATTAAAGAAACCATCTATATCCTTTTTGTTATCTTCAGCTGTTTCCTGTAATTCTTTCATTTTCCCTATTACTTCTTTTAGTGCATTCTTAAATGCAATCAAAAAGCTTTTATAGTTTGATTTAGCACTTTTATCATCGCATCTTTGGTCTAATAAATCTGGAACGTTATAAAGAAAAATTTCTCTATATTCGCTTCCGTAAGTAGATTCTACAAATCCCGGATCCCTTGTAATTGATACAGGTATACCAACATTTGGATCGAAATTACGTTTATTCATTGCAACTAATTCTTTTTTACAAAAATCATCAATCAACTCTTTGTGTTCAACTAAAGGATCGTCTTTACCAGCAAACACTTGTTTACTCATTCCTGCAAAGCAAAAAATAAAACTTAGAAATACACTTGTTATTTTTTTCATAATCAGCAACCTCTAGATATTTCTTTAATGAGATCGTCTTTGTTAAAATATTCTTGTCTATAAACACAACTATAATATACTCCTACACCGTCATCTATATTATATATAACTGAATTACAAGGTCTTTTCATTAAAACCAAACCGTATGGATAATCATTGGCAGTTCCTAAACCCCTTAACGGACGACCTACGTATCTATCACGTGACCTACCTCTACCTGTTGCTCCAAAATACAGGGCTTTAACATCATCAACAATACCTGGTAGAGCAAATATAGCACCAATAACCAGAGGTATATTACTATCTAATTTATCAGCAGCTATCTTGCTAATTAGACCGATAACTGCAGCTCCCGCTAAACCTCCATACTCAGTATCGTACTTAACAATAGACCTAGTTATAATTTTTTTAATTTCTTCTTTTCTGCTCTCAATATTCTTCTGAGACACATAAATTAATTTAGTACCATCTGATAGAATTTCTTCTTTATCTATTCCACCTAATGGAATTTCTTTTCCTGTAGAGTAATCAATCACCTTTTTATTTGGTGTTGGCATCATAGAATTTGCAATACCTGATAAGAATAAATTTAAACTAAAAATAACCGCTAAAAACTTCCAAATATACTCTTTCATAACTCCCTCCTAATACATGTTAGTATTTTCATTATACAAATAATTCAAATTATATGTCAAGTTTTTAGTCATTTTATTGAATTTTTAACACCATCAATATATATTTTTGAAAGTATTGCGTATCCTGCTAAATCTGTAATAGTATCTATAAGTCTTTCATCTGTTTTCACATCTTTTTCGCCATTCAAAATTATCTGTTTTAGCCTATTAAGTTTGTCTTCTATTCTTATACATATCAATGAATTCCCATATTCTTCTAGAGTATTGAAGAAACTGTTACCATACATTTTATTTTTTGAGATTAATAATTCCCTTAGATTCTCACATTCTTCAGTTATTTTATCTTCAAAATATTTCTTACCACTCATATTATATTTATTTCTTATCCTTTTCGTCATTTTGATCTATTGTTATAACTATTGGATTGATTTGATTCGTCATATAACGGAATTTAATATCAACAATTGATATGATAATATCCACAATTAGCAAAATAATTATTACTATTTCTAAAGTATATGAATCATCGAAAATCATAAAACACCTCCTAATCTTTCTACAAAATGTTGATTTTTTTGTCCCATGAGAGTATAATAATAGCGTGATCCGTTTTACGGGTTGTTACTATACTTTTATTACTATAATAACTACCGTAGTGCTAGTACGGCAGTTATTTTTAAATTCTAAAAATTGAATAATTAATGATATTATTTCAATTAGTAAGAAGATTAAATCTAACATATTATCACCTCTTTCTCTAACTAAGAAAGTTAGATTAGAAGTAACAAACCCGTACTTTACGGACCACGCAAGTTGAATTATACATATTTAACTACTTATTTCAAGTGTCTAAATCAAACCATTTACGTTTGTTAAATTCGATTTTACGTTCTTTGCTGTATGAAGAAAGAGGGACTAAAAATCCAACTATTCTTGAGTAAGTATCTACAGGTTTAGAACCACATTTAGGACACATTTCTGACAAAAATGCATGCTCTTTGTCACAAACTGAGATTTTCCTGTTGTATGCAAAATATATAACTCCCGATTTAGCTATATAGTTTAGCAAATTCCAAGCTTGTTCTTCACTTGCAAAATCTCCTGCAAGATTTATATGAGATATCTGCCCTCCCCCACATTCTTTGTCGAGTATAGCTCCGAGCCTTATTTTTTCTTGAAGAGAACATTTTTCCATTAATGGAATCCATTGATTTGAGTATATGAAATATTGCTCTTTATTTTTGTATAACTCGTTGTCTTTTTGGCTTAAAACCACGTTTGCTCTCTCTGCCGGAATAGCTTCGATATTGATACTATAATCAAATTCATAAGAATCTTTCTGCTTGTTTATAGAATCAAGAATCTTTTTGGCAAATTCGAGTCCTTTTTCAGAATAAGACTTGTTTCCAAACTCATCTGTGTCAATAAATCCAAACTCGTTAATAGCTTCATACATAGCTGTTATTCCGATTGTGTTATATTGTTTTTCGAGTTCTATCAATTTGAAAGTATAATTTGGCAGCAAACCGTTGTTTATATTCTCAGTTATCACGTCTCTTACAGCATCTAAAGCTTTTACACAAGTATCAACCCTATCTTTGAGAATTTCAAAATATTTCTCCTCACTACCGTCACTTTCGAGAGCAATTCTTCGCAAATTTATAGTGTTAACTTTGATGCTCCCTATTGATAACGAAGTCCCTCCTATTGAGTTTATGAATGCGTTCAACTTCGAGGTGTTCGATATCAATCTGCAACAATTCGAAAGACTTGTGACATCACTCCCAACATAAAAGTTGCTATCAAACCATTTCATGTTGTGCTTATTGCACCACCTTGCAAACTCAGTATCAACAAATTTTCCGTTTTGGAACAACAGCGAGAAAGTTAAAACCGGAAATGTCATCATATTCTTACTTCTTATGTCAGATACTACTTTCATAAATATTTTCTGATGTTCTATTATACCTTCTATGTGGTCAATTACATACTCTCCATCCGGGAAACTTCTTCCTCCAAAAAGTTCAATTAGGTAATTTCTATCCATCACACTTATGTTAGAAAATGCAGATTCTGTAACTCTTAAATAAGGTTGATTCAAATCGTAAATAAATTTCTGAAAGCACTGCTGCCTATAATATTCAGGGTCTTTCAGATAGAATCCATTTTTTACGTCGTTATACCAAAAGTAGTAGGAATAAACTAAATAGCTAGGAAGTCCTACTGCTCCACTTGTTCTGTTTGAAGCCCAACTTATGAATTCCAAAACGTGGTCGTTATATGTGGTTAAATGCTTCGGAGCTTCAGTTTTGAATCTGTTTATGAAAAAAAGTCCGTTATTTACAATTGGTTCCAAATCGTATGCATAACAATAAGGGATAAATGCTGCAGTAGAAGAATCATGAAGATAAGAAGCTCCGTTCCATTCTCCTTCAAGCCATTTGTTTGCTGCTTCTAATCCGTATTTTTTCTCTATTTTATCAAAAATTTTATTAAACGATAAAAGTTTCATATGTGGCTTTACCATGTCAGAAAGCATTGTTTTGATGTCTTTTGTAGTACTATTAGAGCTTGAGTCCAATGCTACATCTACTACACTTTTGCTTTTTAAAAAATTTTCTATATAATCTGTGAAATTCAGTCTAGAATTTGAAAACCCATTCATGATTTCAAAATTCTTTCCATATTTCTTAGATAATTCTTCTACTTTTTTATCAAAATTATCATTTAAATTAAGTTTTATCTTCATTTTTCACCTTCAAATTGTTTTTAACCATTGAATTAATTTCATTGTTGATACAAATATTAGAATACAAAAATAACAGCCGTGCCACAAACACGGTTGTTGTTATAAATATAAAAATCAAACTATAACGACCCGTTCAACGGACCACGCTACTGTTATATAACAAAAGCAAATAAAAAACAACTAAGTTAAGTTCTATTTTGATTTTTCACTTTTAAATTATTTTTTATTTTGGTACAATATCCTCAGCGTGGTTCGTTGACGTGGGTTCATCTCTTATTTCACATGTTTTGTGAAGAATTGAGGTGATGAAATGCCCGATTTGGATTTCATCTGGTTTATGTTTGATATATTCCAATTTATTTATTATGAATTGAAATATTTTTTAAACAAAATCGATAAAAACAAACGGCGCCCACGAAGCAGACGTGGACGTCGTAATAAATAGAACAATTTATAAATGACGAACCCACAAAACGGGTCACGCTATTATTATATAACAAAAGAAAATAAAAAACAACTGATTCTCAATTGTTATTTATCCAATCGTTAGCTTCTGAAAATCTCAATAATTTCCCATTGACTTTTAAAATTGGGACTTCTGTAATCCCAATTTTTATCATTTCGTCTTTGTCTGTAACAGTTTCATAACTAATTTTATTTTTTCGTAGTTTAGATATTAATATATTACATTTTGGACATCCTGTGCTATACAAAATTACATCCATGTTTTCTCCTATAAATAAAAAAATATATCATCTTTCAATGACATAACTTTATGATTTCGTTTTTTGCTTCTGTTTATGAAGTTTTCTATATTTTCTGCCATATTCTAATAACTTTTCTTTGTTTGCAATATAATAATTTCTACAATATTCAGATAATTTATATTTGTTTTTTGCGCGATATTCTTTTTTTTGTTTTAATATTTTATCTTTATGTTTGAAATAATATTCTTTGTAACGTTCTTTTAATTTATCTTTATGTTTGAGATAATATTTTTTTTGATATTTTTTTATTTTATCTTTGTTTCTTTTTGCATATTCTCTGAAATAATCTCTTTTAGATATATAATATTTCTTTCTGTACTGTTCAAGATATTCTTTTCGTTTGTCATCTGTTGCGTCTTTAGATTGGTTATAACAGGGTTTTAGTACTTCACTATAATCTAAGATACAATCATCAAAAATGCAATTGAAACAATCACCATCACATTTCTTATTAACTGACATTTTCGTGTCTTTCTTTGTACCTATTAATGTACTCTCTTTGATATTTTCTAATTTTATCTAGATTTTCTAATCTATATTTCTTTTGATATTTTTTAATTTTATCTTTATTGTTTTCGTAATATTTTTTTCTTTTTTCAGAAATCTTTTCCTTATTTTTAATATAGTATTGTCTCATACGAGCTTTCAATATATCGCGATGGGCAGCATAATAATGTTTTAAATATTCATGTTTACTTTTAGTCATATAATCAATCATCTCCTCATGGGGATCTTGGGTTTAGAGGTGTCCTTGATGGTTCTTTAGACACAAAACTGCATTTCAATCCAGTTACCCTCCTTTCATTATTTGATGCATATTCTATTTTGTCTTCTACTTCTGCTATATATCCTTTAAACGTTCTTATCCCTTTATTAGTTAATATACTTATAACATGGAACTCCTGAGGTTCAGTTAATTTGTCATAGAGTTTATTGTACTGTTCCATATCCCAAAACGATCCAAATTCTATTTCATAGTTGTAATATACTCCTATGATTTCTCGACGAAGATCACCATCAACTGTCCTTTTAGCATATTTGTCTAATACGTTTGCTTTTCTAGAAATATTGACTACACCAACACTGTAGTCAACATTGTCTATAGTTATAATTCCTGAAAATATATTCTCATCAAATTGTTTATTCATATCATATCACCAGATACCATTAAATCTTTACCTACTCTTATATTTTCATTTTTAAGTCTAAAATTGAATTCTCTTATAATATTCCCTAAGTCTCCGTTAGCTTCTATAACTATATTTTGGTTTGTATTATTTCCCGAGACTTCTTTAAAAGCTTGTACTATAGTATCTAAAGGAGCTTCTATATTTGTTTGTCCTTTAGGTTGATCATTTACCCATGCTAGGAACGGATTTCCTCCATTTAAAACACTTCCGCTTGCAAGTTTAGGTACATTAACGTTGTAATCTATTTCATCTGATAAATCTGGCAAAACAGGTCTAAATGATTTAAACATACCTTCAACATATTTGCCGAAATGCTCATACAACCATTCCCCTGCTTTTCTAAAAGTATTCTTTATTGATTCCCAAACCTCAGTAGCTTTTTGCTTCAATTCATCCCAATGTTTAATGCATAATATAATAACTGCTATCAATGCAGCAATTCCTGCGATAATCCATGTAGTAGGATTTGTAAGTGTTGCAATTCCAAAAGCTATAATTGCTTCTATTACACCCCATAACGCTCCTGCTAGTTTTACTAAACCAGTTATTACAGCAATCGAACCTAATCCAATTAAAAAAGCAGAAAAAAATTCCAATAAAAGCTGATTATCTTTTATTGCATCCCCAATATCTTTTATCCAATCAGCAAGCTTACTTAGAAATTTGGTTATTTTATCACCTACCCATTCAGCAACAGGTTTTAAAAATACGTTATATAGCATTCCCAATTGCTCCCCAACTTCTTTGACTATAGGATCTATAGCTTTAAGGCAGCTTGTCAGTACTTTTAAAAAATTCGGCAACAAATCTTCAATTGTCCATTTAGAAAGAGGCACTAAAACATTCTCATAAAACCAAAAAAGTCCTTCACCAATGGTTCCACTAAACCTTGATACTGCGTCCCATAATTTGCCAAGTTCTATATTTACATTTTCAAAACTTATACTTTCCAACGGCTTTTTTAATCTATCAATTACATTCTTTATATTTTCAACAAATGGAGAAATTGATTCACTCAGATTTGTGTCAAATCCTTCTACTACAACAGGTTCAGGGATAATTGGGACTTTAAGTTCTAAATTTTTAATTTTATTTTTTAATTTTTTTGTAGTATCCCCATTTGATTTTAATTTATCTTGTTTCAATACTTCAATTTTATCAAACTTAGCAAGTTCTGCTCTGTTACTTTTAATTATCTTGTCAAACTTTATAAGTTTATCTGCACTGCTGTCAGCTGCTTTACCTATATTTTTATACGCTTTACTTGTAGATTCCCCTAAATCATCAACAGGTAATTTTATTTTTGTATATTTTGGTGAAGTATTTCTAATCCCTTTTCTATTTTCAAGAGATGTTTTACTTTGTATAGCAAGTTGTTTAGCGCCTTTTTGGTTTGCTGATACTGATGTCCCTGTAAGCATTGCCACAAAATTAGCTAATTGCCCAGTTACCCATGCAAGCATTTTGCCTAACGATCTTAATATAGGTATACAAACTTGATATATAGGATAAAATGCTGTTAATAAATTTGCTTTTATATTGTTTAGCCACATTACAAATTCTGCATCTTGACCTATCAAATTTCTTAATTCACGAGACAATGCCCTAAATCCTGCACTTATTACATTAAATACAAATGCTGATGATGCAAGGTACATTATTCTTCTGAAAGCATAAGATATACCGCCCAGAGTGTTTTTGGCGATTTCTGAAAGTTTATTAAATGATTTAGATATCTTTCCTCCACTTTCTGCTAATTCTTTAGCAGCAGTAGACGCCCTTTTATTTGCTTCTTCAAGATCTCTGATTGGTTTTGTTTGTATATTTTTAATTTCTGCGTTTATTTCTTTAATTCTATTTTTGACTTCAAATTGCGATTTAAATGCTGAATCGTAAGCAGCTTGTGCAGCTCTATTTTTTGCTTCTATAGCTTCGATATCAGCCTTTAAACTTGGTGTATTATCTATAGAGACATTAGCTTGTCTAGCTAATCTTTTTACCTCTTGGATTTGTCTTGTATACTCTTCTATCTCTAATGAAAATTTTCTTAGATTTCTAGTGTTTATAGCTTTGTCCAATTCAAGTTTAGACAATTCTTCTGCTAGTGCATTTAGTTTTTCTTCTGCTTTACTTTTGTCTATATCAACACCAAGTATTATTTCACCATCAGCCATTTTAAACCACCATTATTAATCTTTAATTTTTTCTATATTACATATATTAACAGCTGCCGTAACGGAATCTTTTATACCTATTACAACTCTATCTCCATTTACGCTTATTACGTCATATTCTTTAAACCATAATTTAAAGGTTTTATCTGAATTGTATTGAACATTTTTTAATACTTTGACTTTATCTCCTACTTTTATTTCTTCAGTGTCATCCTCATCTTTTATTCCTAATGTTTTTAGAATTCCTTTAGCATAAGATTCTCCTAATTTCTTATACTCATGAGATTCATTGTAATTTTCAGAATCTTCTTTGTTGTCAACAAAAAAGCCCTCGCATATTACTGCAGGACATTTTGTTTCTCTTATAAACGCGTAATAATCGCTCCCTTGAGAATTTCTTCTTATCTTTACTCCTCTACTTTTTTGACCTATTTTTATAACTTCATCTTCTATATTTTCAGCTAATTTTTTACTAGTTCCTCCCCGATAGTGGTAATATGCTTCAAATCCTATCCCACCTCCTGCGTTTGAATGGATACTAACAGCTAAATCAGGATCAAAATTGTTACATTCTCTTATCTCTTCTTGCACAGGATCATTTTCATCTTTTTCTCTAGATAATTGAGTTTTAACTCCACGTTTGCTAAGGTAACTATTACAACTTAATCCTACACATAAATTAGCGTTCTTTTCGACTACATATCCAACTGCTCCAGTATCTTTGCCTCCATGGCCAATAGAAATAAATACTTTTTTCATGATCCATACACCTCCCAGTGTGTTAAGTCATATTCATAATCATTGTAAAGATAAATTTTGTATACTCTATCTTTACAGTTTTTCAGTTCTTCATAATTTTTTATATCTTCATTTTCTCCAACAATAAAAAAATCACTGTCCGTTTGGAAAGTGAAGGTATTAGTTTTGTTTTCTAATTTATTCCATTCTTTTGGATTTGAAAATGTCTTTTCTACTCCAGTAACTCTTTTTATCCCATTTGATAACTGATATTTTATTATTAACAAAGCGTTATCAAGCGCTCTCTCATAAATATTATTATACGATCCATAGTGGGTATCATCAGGCTCACTTCTTTGCTGTTCCTGAATTTCTACATTTCTAAACACAGTATAATAATAATTATCATTAAATTTATCGTAGTTATAAAGAGTAATAGTATTATCAAACATTAATTTATACCTGTAGTATTTTTAACAGCTTCCCATACACCTGTTGAAGCCAATCCACTTGCAAGACCTGCGATTAGTATTTGAGGTGTTAGTGTCCAGTTGTTTTGCCAAACATTTATTAATACACCTAAAGTACCAACTATTAATGGAATATACTTGTTATTAACGTAACTTATGCTATGTTTTAAAATGTATCCTATACAAAAACATATTGCTACAATTATTGGTTGAATATTATCATTAATTATAGGTTGAATATCCATTATCTGCGCCTCCTCAAATATTTATTGTTGCTAATTTTATTTGAAATATTAACTAGTTTTTCAATATTTTCAGTTTTAGGTTTAATCAATTTAGGAAAAAGATTGTTAAATTTGTAACAAAACTCGAATACCAAATCCATAGTTGGAGTTCGATTACCAAATAACTTAATTGAAGCGTCTTGCCCAAATATATCATCTATTAAAGCAACAACTTCTTTGCTCATCTCTAATGAATATTTATATTGTTCTTCATTGTTTTTGGAATTCTTTATTTTAGACACAAATTTATCAATGATATTGCCGAATTTATCGAGTTTCTCTTTTATTGACATGTCGTCTAAATCAAGAGTTATCTCATCTCCTTTTTCGTTGACTTTAATAGTCTTTTTATTGGTGGTAAGAATTAATTTATCACTAGATTTATTCATAAACACCTCCTAAAAAAAGATAATCAACCTTTTGGGTTGATTTTTTTATTAGTTTGGAATATAATAATAGCGTGACTTGGTCACGGGTTTATATTTTATACTATGATAATTATATAAACTACCGTAGTTTCGGTACGGTAGCTTTTTTTGTACTCCAAAACTTGGAATATCAAAGAGATCAATTCAATAAGAAAAATGAACCAATCTAGCATTTTATCACCCCCCTCTTACCATTAGTTATGGTAGATAGAAGCAATAAACCCGTACCCCAAAATCACGCCATAGTTATTATACTAATTAAGCAATATTTTTCAAAGGTTGTGAAATATCTTTGATTTTGTTTTTTATTTCGTTATAACTTATTCCAAATTCTATTAGAACTGCCACCTTGTTTTCTAAATCAGCAATTAGCTCTAATTCTTCAGGATTTAAAAAATCCATACATCGTTTTTTAGATATTCCCCGTTCTTTCTTCAATTCTTTGCTTGTTTTACCGAATATTGTTTTATAGATTAAATCAGTATAATGCTTATATTTGAATCTCTTATGAGGACTATCTGGCAGTTTGTTAATAGCATCAGTAAGTTTTGCCCTATTATATTTCCTATAATTGTTAGCTTCTAAAATTTCTTCCTTGCAATATATTCTTTCCAAATTCAACAACTCCATAGATAATTTTATTATATATTATACAAAAATATTTGTAAATATTATTACCTACAGAGTGTTATTAGATTATGCTTTATTCTGAAGTTACAGTTACACTTAAATTAGCAGAAGATTCCAAACTGTCAAGAGATTGTTTAATAGTGAAACTATGAGCTCCAGCCTCAACGTTAGTCTTTGGAGTCAAAGTGAATGTTCCGTCATTACCAACAGTACCTTCACCTGATTGTAATTCCACTGGTTCTCCATTTTTGCTTAGAGTTAATGTTGCTCCTTTTAATCCTTTACCTGTGAATGCAAGATTTGCAGTAGCAACAGTATCTCCATCTGAAGGAGAAGTTATTTCAGGAATTGATAAACATTTGATAGTCTTAGAAACACTACTTGCAGAAGTTTCCCCACTAATTGATTGAGTGACATTTATCACGTTTTCAGAGTTACCTTTTAATTGGACATTAGATGACCATCTTCCATTAGAATCTGCAATAGTACTTACAGTATTCGAAGTAGCAGCATTTGCTAGATTAACAGTTGCATATTCATTAGCTGTACCAACAAAATTGTATGAGCTACTTTTTGTTGTTGTACTTGCATCTGAAGGGAATGTCACAGTAGGAGCAGACAAACTACCTTTAATCAAATTAAACGTTACAGGATGAGTAGTTACTGAACTATCTGTATTGTTTTGTTGTTGAAATGCCAATGTTACTTTCCCATCTGGCAACTCACTGCAATTTATCGTACAAGTGCATTTATTTCCATTCCAAGACGATGATGCAATACTAACTTCTTGCCCTATACCTTTGTAAGCTTTGATAGTGCTCCCAGATTTTCCTTCAAGTTCAAACGATATAGTATTTCCACCTGCAACTATTGTCATGTTCTTAAAGAAGTCTTCAATGTTTACATTACCTATCTTCGTCAAATATGGGATTTCAAGGTTAGCTTTTACCCACAAATAAGAGTTATAGCTCCCAAGAGTACTGATGGTGATATATCCGATTTCTTGGTCACCTGCACTATCCATTACAAATTTTTCATGCAACGGATCTTCTGCAGAGCCCCCTATAGATTCAGGATATACAGTTGCTCTTTGCCTTATAGCTATATATGAATTTGGTACAGAATACATTTCTTCATCTTTGTTTATTCTTACATAGTCTCCTGAAGCTTTTTTACCAGTCCCCATTGTGCGTATGAGATAGTTTGCATAATTTATCAATTCGTTATCTCTGATATACGCCATATCAACTTCTAATTTCTTTGAATAAGATTTTATATTTGTTGTTTTGGTTGTTTCGCAAATATATTGTATTTCCTCAGTATCAGGATTTAATTCTTCTGTTAATTCAGTTATTCCCTCGCACATTAGCAGGAATTTTGGTGTTTCGTAACTATACGGTATTCTTGCATTTATTAAATGTGCTACAAGAGAACGACTTTCAGCTGGTGTTCCCATTATCATTACCTCTACTTTCGTTAATTTATATTAAACTGCAATGCATACATCTGTTTGAATTAAGAACTTTCGATGTTAGATTCCATATTGTACCGTTAATTTCCATTGGGTATAGATATTCATTTAACACTGATTTTAAAAGCAAATCCCTATAATTAGGATTCAAATATTCTTTAGTAATAGAACCGTTGTCTCCATAAGAAATAGATACTTGCCCTGCTTGTTCGCTCTTGATATTCCCCTTGATTTCTCCTGAAGCAATTTTAAAAGAATTATCAAGTATTTTCGAAAATTTATCGAAATACTCTGTTAGAGCACAAGCACATTGTTTAATTTGAGTAACAAGCTTTTCAGGTAAAGTTGTTATTTTATAGTCATTCACTCTATCCATTGTGTTGGCTGAAATATAACTACATGATTTAAATGCTGATTTATTAAATTCATCTTCATTTAAATCTCTGCCACCATATTCACTTATATAATAAGAATAATCTATAAACATAATACCACCTTAGCTTTGTATAAAATAAAATCCAGTACCACCTACCCAAGTGGTACCAGTACTCCATTTTACAAGGTCCATTCCGTTATTACCCTCCAACCTAACAAAATCTTTGCCTGAATGAACAGTTAATGTTACAGATGCAGGGTAATTATTTTCACCTGATTTAACTAATTCATATACTGAAAAAGAAGAATCAAGTAAACTTGGATATGGCAATCCTTTGATTACAGCATATCCATTACTATCTCCAACATTGCTGATTATAGCTTTTACATGAAAAGATACGAAACAAATGTTTCCTAATACACTATATTTGATCCAGTTATAATCAGTGATATAAGTCGGAGATGTTAAAAAAGACTCGTTAGCATCTATAGTAGCTAACTGCAAAATGCCATCATGAACAGTTTCTAAATCAACTAACTTCTGAATGCTTTGATCTAAAGCTGGTCCTGAATGACTAGATTGATATTGATCTGCCATAAATACCTCAATTAATAGTCACAGGTACACTTACATTTTCTGACCCTATACTTACAGAACCATTCTTAATTATCTGGTTTCTGTATCTTATCTGGTAAATGTATTCCTGATTTCCTTGAGATTTGAATACAGCTTGACCATTATTATCAGTTTTGATATTTGATCCTGCGAATTTAACTGTTACACCTTCTACAGGCTGATTATTACCATCAGTTGCAGTGAATGTTACGTTATACATAGTTATCTCCTGTGCAGGTACAATAATTGCAAATGGGAACCTAGAGTTAGTTTGGTTAAGAATATTAATTGGATTTGGAATAGCAAAACCGATTCTCCATTTAGCACGCATAACTTGAGAATCTTCGTCAAACATTGAGTGGAGAGAACCTCCATAGTTTGTTGCAGCATCTGCTGAAATTTTGACTGTCATATCTTCACGTACTGAATATAGAGCTTGGCTAAAATCACCAACTACCATTAAAGCTTTAGTGTCATCCCATGCTCCGTTATCCAAATAATATTTGTTTAATTCTTCTATGAATGGGAAGTATACTGGTCTTCCAGTTGTGTCTACATTCATTCTGAATTTAGCTTTCATTCCAACACCTGCAACTAAATCAGTAGGATTGTATCCACTTTTCTCAACTAATGACAAAGCTTCGTTGATATCATTATTAAGGTTCGTAGTACTCTGGACAACAGCTCCTGCTTGATAACATGCAGTAACGATATCACTTCTGAATCTTCTCGGTTTGTTAATGCCCATAAATACTGCTTGGTCAAATGCTTTACCGTAATGTTCTTGAAGACGTGGTAATATTTCACGCCACATATCAAATGCTGCATCTTCACGTACGTTATCAGGGATAATGACACGAGCTGCATATTCTTCTGCGTACATTTCTACCATTTCCCATGCTTGAGAAGTCAATGGTTTAACTGCATTATCTGAGTTAAGCCATCCACCTTCAGGCAACATAGAAAGAGCAGGCATTAATACTTCGTCTCTTAACATATTTCTTGCTCTTTTAAATATTCTCAAAGCTACTGAATACTTTGTAGCTCCTTGGATTATTTCATGAACTAATTCAGGGGGAATTAACGACTGTGCAGCCGATCTATCAATAATATCTGCCATTTAAATTACCTCTTTAATATTAAATTTTATTTGTTCTTCTAGAAAGAAAATCGTTCATCCTGTGATGAACGTCTAATGTTGTGTTGTTATTTTCTAAATTTGGAGAAGTATTAATAATTTTGTTTCTTTTGAGATATTGTTTGTTGTTTTCTTTGAATTTAGCCAAACAATCATCAAAACTATCTTCTCCCTTTGTTCTGCTAACTTCATAAACTATAAAATCTAAATACTTGCTATCAAATCCAGACTCCAAAACTTTGAGTTTATGACCATTGATTCTTTCTTTTTCAAGCTCAGACTTAAAATTCAAAGCATCCTTAAGCTTGTTTTTCACAGCTTCGAAAGAATCCTCCCCAAGTTCTTTAAGAATTCTTCTTTCAGTACTTTTGGTTATTCTTTCTTCTCTAGCTTTTTTATAATCAAAATTATCCTCTTTCTCAACAGTTTCTTTTACATCTTGAGAATTTGTTTCAACAGATTTAGATTCTTCTTTTGTTGTTTCCATATTAACTCCTTTTTTTAACGAGGTAGTTCCTCAAAATAGCTTCTTTTAAGTGTTAGCTGCACTAAAACTGTTTTACCGAGATTATCCAGTTCCTCAATTATTGAAATTGCTTTTAGAAAATAGTAAAAATAGTCTTGCAAGAGTTTGTCCGAAAAGGGCGGTTGGTCACTACCTCTAAAAGTGAGGTGATGACTTGTGAATAAAGACTTAATTTTAGTTATTTTAATATTAATCTTATTCATTATTTTGAAAATAACAAAATAACCGTCTCTCTCACAAAACGGTTATAGGAATTTATTTGTGATTAGGACCAACCGCTTAAAGCGGAGCTCTTGCTACTATTATATCACTAAGGATACAAAAATCAATTGTTTTGTTTTTCAAATGCGAGAAAGATTAATATAGATGGTGATTAAAATTTATTTTTTCTCGCATTCCCGAGGATTATTTAGCACCCTCGGTTATTTTTTTGTATTCTTCCTCAGTGATAATTCCCTTTTCCTTTGCAATCTCAACTTGTTTTTTATTCCAAAGACCGCGATCAAAGTTCTTTTTAATTAATTCGAAATTCATATCAATTTCCTCCTTACATATTAAGAATATTATTAAATTCTAAAGCTGCTGCAATACGCTCTTCTGCAGAAACTTCTGGATCTGGAGCGGTAGCGTTTCTTATTTCCTCAATTTGATTGATTGATTCTTCTTCACTTGTAATAGGATCAATCCCCATTTGAGATTTTATAGCTGCTAGATTTTGTATCGCAAACATGACTTGTCCTGCTTCATCAGTCTCCACTATATGAGGGAATACTGATACTGCAGGATAGTCTTTTTTCACTCTTTCAGGAGTTGCTAATTCTCCGTTTGGGAACATATAAGTTTTTGTTTCATCGTATTTTTCAATTTTAATCATATTAATTCTCCTTTAATTAATAGTAGCATCTTTAATTTTTATATATCCTGTGATTGGTGCTGTTGTTTCTATTTCTTGCATTGTAGAAGAAGTAGATTCACTTGACATGCTTCCAAGTTTATATTTAGTTCCAGGATAAACTTGGACTTTGTTGTTGACGTAATATGCATTTACGGTATTCCACCCGCCAAACAAGGCATAATCACCTACTGTTGTTGCTGCTAAATTACTCATGGGCGAACTCAAAGGTTTAGGAATTGATCGTGTTAAGCTTGTATTATAAGCATCAACTGTTGATGAACTTGGGAAATCTCCCCCCCCAAACAATGCATAATTACCTACAGTTGTTGCTGCTAAACTAGATCTTGTTTGACTTAAAGTAGTTGGAGTGGATCTAGTTAAACTTGTATCGTATGCATCTACTGTCGGGTGGCTGCTATTACTATATCCCCCGCCAAACAAGGCATAATCACCTACTGTTGTTGCTGCTAAATAATATCTTGCTTGACTTAAAGCAGTTGGAGTTGATCTAGTCAAACTTGTATTATATGCATTTACTATTGATGAATAATTGCCAGAACCAAGATATCCACCACCAAACAAGGCATAATTTCCTACTGTTGTTGCTGCTAAACATTCCTTTGCTTGACTTAAAGCAGTTGGAGTTGATCTAGTCAAACTTGTATTATATGCATCTACTGTTGATGAAAATCCAATGTCACTGCCATTACGTCCCCCAACAAATAAAGCATAACTTCCTATTGTTGTCGCCGCCAAAGCATATCTTCCTGCACTTAAAGATAATGGAGTCCTTCTATACAAAGTACTGTCATATGAATCTACTGCTGTTAAATAACCGGGAGCACCTCCCCCAAATAAAGCATAATCTCCTACTGTTGTTGCTGCTAAATCAGATCTGGCAGTGCCCAATGCAGTGGGAGTTGTTCGAGTTAGACTAGTGTTATATGCATCTACTGTTGCAAAAAAATCTGCGCTAGCTGTTGAGCCATGGCTCTTAGTCCCCCCACCAAACAAGGCATAATTTCCTACTGTTGTCGCTGCTAAATAAGATCTTAATGCAATTAAACCAGCAACATCAGTTTTCTTCAAATCAGAAACACCATTAAAAGTTATAGTTGCATATCCACTGCCACTTTCTCCGCCTCGTCTGGATATTATCGCTTGTGCCATTATCTCACCACCTTTAATTTATCATGCATTTATAAAATAGAAACCTGTGCAACACACATAAACAGTTCCAACACCCCATTTAAACGCCATCATTCCATTTTTATGGTTAAGATTAATTTGTTTTGTATAATCTAAAATTGCAACGTTTACACCTTGTTTCAAAGTACTTGTGCCATCTTCAGGATCAATTAAAGCTCCGCTTATGTCTTGTACAGCCAATGCTTGATCCCCTGCGTCATCCATTGCAGTATACGGTAATCCACCAAGAGTAGCATATCCTGTTCCAGCATTAGTAATTTCAGCTCTTATAGCAAATGTTATGAAACAAATATTATCTATTCTCTTGTAATGCCCATAACGATAAGTTATGGTATATGTTGGATTTGTTGCTGATCCACCATCACTTCTGTTTGTTAGTATGATTGATGGGTGGCCTGTTTCAATTGTTACTTTGTCTGCTTTATTCGCTAAAAGTGAATTTATTGAATTCTTATTATAGTAGTCATTTGTTAAAGTAGAATTACTTACTTTGCTAGAAAGGAGAGAGTTAATTTCTGATTTGTCGTAGTAATTATTCAAATCTACTTTCTGGATACCTAGTAATTCCCAATCATTATTTACATATATATACTCTTTGTAAACATCATCTTCTTCACTCTGTGACGGTACAAGATATACTGTAGTCTCTGAAATATCTCTTGTTGGCAATTGTGAAACTACTTCTATTGAAAATTTAGGTATGGTTGATATTAGATTATCTACTTCTTGTTTAGTGTAGTAATTGGATAGTTCAGATGCTCCCGTTAAAGAAGCAAATTTCAAAAGCATCTCCTGCCTTGATTGAGGTTCAAGATTAGAGATATCTTCTTGGGTTGGATTGTAAGCTCCTTGCCTTAAATAAGGTTCTAACCACTCAGGTATTCCACTCATATTTTTACTCCTATCTAACCACTTTTAATTGAATTGGTAGGTCAATTGTAGGTTTCTCTTCAAAACAAGTAGCAGTTATTGAATCAGCAGCAGTTTCTATCTTTGAAACACAACTCCATGACTCTAACTGGGATAAAGCAGTTGAAGAAGTTGATGATAAAACTACATCAACTATTGGTACATCGTCTGCTAATATCCCTGAAACATTTAATGTTTGAGTATAAGGAGCTGAGGATGACCAACCTGAACTTGTTAAAGTCCCTGTGTATAAAGCTGTTGAAGCTTTATTACTTAAACTATTAGTAACCGCGTCCTGCGACATTACCATAGTTTTACTTGTGCCTGTATTTTGCGTAATTACTGTTTTACTTTGTATTAAAGCTTGTGACATATTTTATCTCCTTTATTCACTTGGTATAGCTTGGATTTGGTTTGCATAATATGACCATCCACTAGCTGATTTATAAGCATCTACTGATTCGGCTGGGACGTAGATTACAAGGTTTGAACTTCCATTCAAAAATACGCCAAAACCTAAAGTTGGCGGTGTTGTGGCTTTTACTGTTACACTTTCTAAGTTCCCGTTAGATCGAAAAGCTTCAGCCCCAATACTAGTAACACTGTTTGGGATTGTTACACTTGTTAAACTTGTGCATTGGGAAAAAGCAGAATAACTAATAGACGTCACATTGTTTGGGATTGTTATACTTGTTAAACTTGAGCAATTTCGAAAAGCATATTCCCCAATACTTGTAACACTGTTTGGTATTGTTACACTTGCTAAACTTGTGCAATTGTAAAAAACACTGTTACTTATACTTGTTACACTGTTTGGTATTGTTATACTTGATAACCTTGTGCAATTGTAAAAAGCATTGTTATCTATACTTGTTACACTGTTTGGTATTGTTACACTTGTTAAACTTGTACAATCTCTAAAAACATTGTCACCTATACGTGTTACACTGTTTGGTATTGTTACACTTGTTAAACTTGTGCAATCTCTAAAAGCATAACTACGAATTTTAGTGATACCATCGAGCATCTCTGCAGTAACTTCAGTTAAACTATCATTAAGCGATGATTTCAAATTAGAATATTTTCTTCTGATTCTGCTAGTTATTTGAGCCATTTAATCACCTCTATTCAACTATAGCCTGAATTTTATCAGCATACTGTGACCAATTTGCAGCAGATTTATAAGTTTCTACTGAAGCAGCAGGTACATAAATTACTAGTGAAGAATGAGCATCACTAAACACACCACTACCAATAGTTGGAGGTGTAGTTGCATCTACTGTTACACTTGATAGCTGGCTGCACAAATAAAAAGCCATACGACCAACATTAGTAGTACTAATGGGAATAACAACACTTTTTATATGAGCATTTTGAAAAGCAAATTCTCCAATAGTAGTAACACCGTTTGGGATTTTTAAATCAAAAAAGCCACTACTCATATATCCGACTCCAACATTATAAAAAGAATAATTGCCTATTTTTGTAATGCTATGAGGAAGACCTATTATTTTTAAATAATCACAACGGTAAAAAGCATAATCCCTAATTTCTGTCAATCCTTCTAACATATCTTCTGTTATTACATTAATTTCACCACTAATTAATTTTCTAAATGTAACATTATCCTCTATTGTTTGTGGTAAGAAAGCATCAGCCATTATCTCAACACCTTTAACTTAATTGGTACATCAATAGATGGTTTGTATGAAAAGCAAGTAGCAGTTACAGATCCATCTGAGGTTTCAATCTTTGATATACAAGAAAAAGCGTCTATTTGATTTATTGCTGTTTCAGTAGTAGAAGACAAAACTACATCAACAAAAGGGCTATCAGTTGAAAGAATTCCTTGAACATTTACAGTTTGTGTAAATGGTGCATTGCCACTTACATCAGCCCAGTTTGCAGCTAATAATGTAGCAGTATATTGAGCAGTTGTAGCTTTAGAATTAAGCTGAGTTGTTACTGAATCTTGAGACATTACATCAGTTGTACTTGATCCGGTTGTTTGTACTATAACTGTTTTATTAGCCTCAGATGCAATACCTGACAGTTTTGTCTTTTCTTCAGTTGTATAGTCTTCTGTAGATAATCCTTTGCCTTGAACAGCGTCTACTTTTCCACCAAGTGCAGATGTAACTGAATTTTGCGACATTACATTTGCAGTACTATCTCCTGTAGTTTGCAGTACAATCGGAATTGTAAGGTTAACTTTATTATTTTGGTCTGGAGTAGTTTCTGTGTTATTAACTTTTACCCCTTGTATTCCTGCTCTGCCATCAATAACAGCAGTCAACGTAGCATCAATAACTTCTCCAGCAAATTTAGATCTATATTTTGCCATAATTTCCCCCTATTTAATTAGTCACAATAAAGTATCTATCATTAAAGTCTACAAAATCTTCATCATCAGAAGTAACGAAATATCTATCATAATCGTCTCCACCCCCTGAAGAATAAAGAGCAATGTATTTTAGAAGCATTTCTTCTCTAGATTGAGGCTCAAGATTTACAATGTCTTCTTTGATTGGATTATATGAGTTAGCTCTTAAATATGGTTCTAACCATTCAGGTATCCTACCCATAATGTTCTCCTTATTAAAATATTGAATTAATTTTATTCTTTAGTATAATTACTATTGCGTAGTCCGTGGCGCGGGTTCATCTTAGATTTCTCTCAAGTTTTGAGAAGAATCGAGGTGATGAAATATGTTATTTGGTTTTCTTCATCTTTTGTTTGACATAATCAAATTTGTTATACAAAGTAGAAGACAAAACAAAAATAACAACCGCGAGGTAAACGTGGTTGTTATCATTATAAAATTATAAAATAATGGTGAACCCGTAAACGGATTACGCCCTTATTATATCCATCTAGACTTCAAATGTCAAGTTTGATTTCTTATTATTTTATCTTGTTAGACATACCTGGTAACGATTCTATATCAGTGTTTATTCTAGTGTTTATATTCGATATCTTACTTTTAGCAGTCTGCTCATCTTCACTATACCATTTCATTCGATATTCCTCGAGAGACATTGCTCCCATTTGTACGTCAAGTCTATCTTGTTCTCTTTTTGTAGCATTACTTTCAATGATGCTATCATCAAAATTAATAGTGATCTTGTTTGGATCTGGTACATTAAAGATATTGAAATATTTCCCTATATAGATAATAAGTTCGACCATCTCTGTAAGAGCATCTTCCAAAGGATTTTCATGTTTGTTAATTGTGCGAAATAAATCTGAGTTTTCTGATACTACTTCTGTAGCTGTTTTGCCAACAAGGACCTCCCCCATTCTGTAGTAATTTCTTCCAAATCCTAGTTTCATACATAAAACGTCAAGGTGAGTTTGTATAGCAGTTCTCAATTCATCTACTCTTAGTGTACCATTAACTTCTTGGACATAGTTGTTTGAGCTTTTACCTTCAAAACTTCCATCAAGCAAATAAAAGACAACATCTTGAGGATCAAATGCGTTTCTAAATCCTTGACTATTAACTTTTAAAGCATCTTGAGTAACAAATAATCTTTTTCTACCATTTTGGATTTCATTCGTAAAACTATCATAAGTTAAATCCAAAGCTTTTATTGTATCTATTGAGTTAGCATATATGGGTAATCCAAACGGACTTTCCATATCTATATTATTTACTATTGCAGTTTTTATTGGAATAAACCATCTACGCCTACTACCAGTACGTATTTCAAACGGCAAATTATCTAATTCTATAGGATCAAGTCTTCCACAACTATCAGATTTGAATCGATAATTGTTAATGATATATTCCCCATTTTCATCTTTTCTATGGACTTGTACATTCTTAATCAAAGAAGGTTTCTCGTCTAGACCTATTCTTATAACCTCTTCACTTACAAACGCACATTCATATATTCCTTTACTACCAAATGATAATGGGAAAATATTGTTAGCAGTTATAAATTGAATATTAATCCCTAAATCTTCATCAGGAGAAACTAATATACAACACATGCCTAATGCAAAGACTTTTTCTATTGCTTGATTCGCTCGGATATTGAATTTGTTCTTCCTTAAAATGTCATTTACTATTTTGTCAGATTCTTTATTATCCAAAGTTATAGATACTTTTTCATTCATGATTAAATCTGCAAAATTCTCACATATCATTTTTGCGATATTTAAAGAATACCTGTTTCTATAAATCTTCTGGTCTCCATTATAGACGTAATATTTATGAAATTCGTCTATATATCCATGGTACCAATTCATATAGTTTAAAATTGCTTCATGGCCTTTATGAAGATTATTTGTGTCGTATCCTATTTGTTTGAAGAAATCATCTAATGTCATAAATTCCTCTTTCTTAAATAACTAACATATGTTTCTTTGGACTAGGCTTTAGCTCTTCTGTCATAATTTGCTCAAAAGTAGACAAATATCTTGCAAATGCATATTCAAAAGCGTCAAGTACGTCTACATTAAACGTACCGTCATCTAGTCTTGTATCTTCTTTATTAGGATCCCATATAGCACTTTCTAGAGATTCTATAAAATTCTCGCATCGTTGATGAATTTTTATCCTATGAGTTGCAAACATACTGCAAGTAAATGAAATTCTATTCTTTATTTTATATTTGTAACAATCTTCTATTCGTATATTAATATTTTTTCTTATGAAAAATCTTTGTAATCCTTTAGTAATTACCTGCCCTAAACCTCCCCAATCTGCACAAACACTTCCTACATAATTATATTTGTTAACAATTTTTACATAAAATTCATAAAATTTTTCATACATTTCTTCCGGTGAATTTACGCCATTAATTACTAGCTCATCCAACACATACATACAATTATAATTTCTACCAATACCAATACATATAATAGCGGTCTTGCTCTTGGAAGCGCCATAATCAAGCCCAAAAGTAACAGAGGAAATATCAAATATATCAATATGCTCAACAATAAACTTGTTCTTATTATTTGCAAAGTAGGAATAAATAAGTCCCTCAGCAGAAACCCATTTACCAAGAATAAATCTATCATAAAACACCCCCGTAAACTGGGATTTAAGAGTATTTACTGTTTGTTCAGATAACGCAGTGTTATCTTCTAATGCAAAGTGATAGACAGAAACACTCTTTTCTTCTCGTTTGTCTATAAACTCTTTTTTTAGCCAATGAGAAGGAGAATCAGGGTTTGTGGTAGCTAATAAGAAGGCACCTTTAGAGGTCAAACGAGTCAAAAGCATATTATAAAATTCTTCAGTAAATAACGTTACCTCATCGCAATATGCTCCCATTAATGTCATACCACGAATCTTATTTTCAGCTCTTACATCATTTACCCCCTCTAAATATATTTTATGGTCGAGGAATGAAGCTTCTTTTCTAGTTATTGAATAATCAAATAACCCATCAGCCATATAAGAAAGACAATTAAGGCAGTTACGTTTGAGAGATGTAACTGTCTTACCAACCATTAGAAAATCCATACCTTTAGGAGATATACCAACTAACTGAAGCCAAGCAAATAAAGAAACATACGTCTTTCCAGAACGTACGCTTCCTTCAAGAATATTTTGAAATTTTAATCTGCGATTTCTTACATCTTCTAAAAACTCTAGCTGCTTAGGAGAAAATGAAAATTCTTCCATTAACTACTGTTCGTATCCCAAAACTTGTTCAAAGCTATATATGCATTAGCTTTAAACGTATCTACATTATTTTCAACAGATTTAGAATTCAAGTCTAAACATACTTCAGCCATGTGTTTAAGAAGATTAGGTGATTCGTTTCTTCTAACTTGCAAATTCTCATAAATATCCATTCTGTCATAATATATACATGTATCAACAGATTGTCGAAAATTTCTCCCACAAAAGGTATATTTACATGTTTTATCAAGCTCATCTACATCGATAAATGAAAAGAAATCAACATATCTATCAATACAATAGTTTTTCTGATCTTTCATTATATCCACTTGGTTAGATAGAGTAAAAAGTCTGAAATTTTCTTCATTAAATACAGTCTTTTTCTTTAAACTCTTAGTTGAAGTTTTTATTTTTTCGTTTAAAGTGCAACCATATGTTACCTTACACCAATCTTGCAATTGGCTTAACGTACACTTGAAGAAACCAGTAAGAACTTCAAGAGGTATAGGCTTCTTTATTTTAACGAATTTTTCAAAAAGTTTTTTTTCAATATGGACTTTGCCATTAACAAAATTCTCCATATTAACATTATAACACATTATTTCATGGTTTCAATATATTTTTTTATATACTTTTTCACATTTTTATACTTTTTTCACTATTTTCACAAATACTATTGAAATAAATCGTGTAATATTGTACAATGAAAACTCCTCTAGAGGCACTTCCTTCGCTTTTTCTTTACAACATACTCAACATAATTCTTATGAAAATAACTATCGACTTTTTGTCGGTAGTTGTTTTTTTGCATATTCAAGAATTTCGAATATTACAAGAATTATATCCGAAACGAGAAGTAACAAACTCAACATTTTCATCACCTCATTTCCTGCCGAACATGGCAGACAAAAGCAATGAACCCGCACTTTAAAGGCTATGCATCTTGTTGTAATTCTTCAATTGTTTTTAAAATACATTCCTCTACATTGTATATATTATATATATCTTTTCTATGAGCAACAGAAATAATAAGTATGATAATTTTGTTACTGTCAATTTTGGCTAAAATCCTGTAATTTCCTACTCTGTATCTCCAAAGGTTGTGCAAAGTACCTTCGAGCCCTTTGCCTTGAAAGTAAGGATTTTCGCGTCCATCAAGATTTCTATCTACCCAACTTACTATTCTTCTGGAAATAAATTTATCAAGTTTTTTTAATTGTTTTTCTGCCTTTTTACTATAAACAACCTTGTATTTTTTATTCATTTTAATCCTAGATCTTTACAAATCTCATCGTGAGAACAAGTTGATAGAGTTCCGTTTTCTAGATCTTTTTCAAATTCTTCAACTTCTTTGATATCTAACATATCTTCCATCTTTTCAAAAAAAATATCTTTTAAATAAGTTGAGACTCCTTTCCCCTCAAATTTTGCAGCTTTTTCTATAAGTTCTTTATCTTGTTGAGAAACTCTTAAAGTTATGATTGGCATATCTCTACCTCCGTGAATACATTGTATTACAAATTGGATTATATTGTCAAGTATCGGCACGATTTACTTACGAATTTACAGACTACATTTTTAATTACGTCAATAGATTAGCTACGCTAACATTTCGTATAATATGTATTTTACGAAATCGATTTTGTTGATTTCTATTTGGTTTTCAAATATAATGATAAAAATACGAAATTTAACCCCATTAAAATACGAAATCGGAGTGTAATATGCCCAATAAAAAAACAATTGCTCTTTCTAAAGAACAATATCAAAATATAATAAATACTATGAGAAAAGGTTCGTCTTTTTTTAAACCTAATGAACGAATTGCTACTTGCTTAGTTTTGGAAGCTAACTTGGGATTAAGAATTAGTGATATACTTAATCTCAAAATGTCAGATATCATTAAAGACGGTGATAGATATAGATTGGATATTACTGAAAAGAAAACTTCGAAAAAAAGATCATTCACTGTTCCTCTACCAATTTATCAATATATCCAGATCTATTGTATGAGAAACAATATAAAAGACAATGATTTAATATTTAAAATGACAGAACGAAATGTTCAGCACTATATCAAAAAAGTTTCTGAATACTTAGGTTATCAAAATATCAGCACACATAGTTTCAGAAAATTCTTTGCTACTGAGATTTATCTAAACAACAAATATAACATAATTTTAGTTCAACAACTCTTACAGCATAGCTCTCCTTCAATTACTCAAAGATACATAGGTATAACTTCTAAAGATATAGAAAATGCATTATCAAATCATGTTTCTTTGATTTGATACATAACAATAATTATCTATTTATTTGTATACAAATTTGTATGAGAATATATTATACAGTGGTTGATTTGGTAACAAAAAAAGTTATATAATTTGTTGGTAACTAAAGTTTAAATTTACTTAGTGAATTTGATAGTAAATATTTACTTGAATTTACCAATTAACTTGTACAAGTAAAATAGAACAAATGTAGGAGAATTAAATGACAGATAACGAAAGCAATTATGTAACAATAAAAGAATTTTCTAAGATGGCTGGAGTAAGCACTCAAAGGATTTATCAGATGATTAGTAGTGACTTAAAAGACTTCTGTAAAGTGTTTGGAAAGGTGAAAAAGATAGATATTAAAGCATTGAAACTATTTGGTAAATTATCGAATCAAAAAACCAATAATATTTCAAATAATAACCAAGTGGTAATAGACGCATTACTTGCACAACTTGCAACCAAAGATAACCAAATATTTGAATTGCAAAATGTTTTGAAAACCATGCAAGAGCAGCAGCTTGCTCTTACCAAATCACTTACCAATTCTCAAGCTTTACATGCTGGAACCATAAAAGAGCATATAGATTCATCGACATCAAACAATGAAACCAAACAAACAAAAAGAAAAAACTTGTTCTCTTGGCTCTTTGATAAAAGATAATCAAAGTAAATTGAAAATATAAAACATTTTTGATAATATGGGCTTAGCAGGAATTAGTCCGAAATGGGCGGTTAGTCACTCCGATCGAAAGGAGTGATGCTTATGACAGTAGATCTTCTACTATTGTTTTTAATTTTAGTAGTAACCTACCAACTCATAAAAAAATAACCGCACCTGTGCAAAAGGCTGCGATTATTAAATCCATAGCTTTTTCATAAGGACTAACCGCCTTTTAAGCGGGATTCCTGCTATTATTATATGCATTCCCAAACAAATGTCAATACGACAACTAACAAATTATCCACATTAAAACGCCTAACTAATACTTGACAATATAATATAATTTGCAGTATAATATAAATAAAGGAGATGGTTATATGTCAACGTCAACAATAACAATAAGAGTGGATAAAGAACTCAAAAAAAGAGCTGAAGAAATATTCGAAAATATAGGAATAAGTACAACTACAGCATTTACCCTATTTATGAAAAAAGTCATACGTGATGAAGAAATTCCATTCAAACTTCAAATTGACCCTTTCTACAGTAAAGAAAATATTGAAGAAATAAAAAGCCGCATAAAGGATTTAGATGAAGGGATGAATGTAGTCTATAAAACCATTGAAGAACTTAACGAGATGAAAGATGAAAAATGAGATATAATTTATCATTTCATAGTAAGGCTTGGGATGAGTATGTATTTTTTCAGACTCAAGATCAAAAAACTCTTAAAAAAATAAACTCACTCTTAAAATCCATTTCTAGGGGAGATTTTGATTCTATTGGTAAGCCTGAAAAACTTAAAGGAAATTTTTCGGGCTGTGTTAGTTTGAGAATAAATAAAAAAGATAGACTAGTTTATCGAATTAATGGTGATCAAATCCAAATAATCCAAATCAAGTGTCACTATAACGACTAACAAATTATCCATTTTACATATTTTTCTTGACATAACTGTCCATAATTATATAATATTAACCATAAATCGACTATCTGAAGGGGTGATGTTTATTAAAACTCTATTGGGATTCAGAAACATGAAACAAATAGATACTGAAATTTCTAAAATTAATATAGCTTTGGATATATCTAACTCTAACATCGATAGTATAGCTTCAAATACTATTTCTAAACCTTCTCTCTCTGATGTACATTTCCCTAAAGAATATAACGATTCTACTTTCGTAAAATTCGTAGAAGATGTTCAGAAAATTCGTAATAAACAATCTTATCTCCAAAAGCGTCTTGATTCCGTTCTAGCTATCAAAAACGCCATTAATAACTCTATCTCTAAAACCCCTGAATCTGATGCTTCTAAAATCATTTACTCGTATTTTGTCAACTGTGAAAAAGTCTCCAAAATAGCTTCAGATATGTCTATGTCATCTGCACTAGTGTACAAGTTTATCAGTTCTTTCTTCGATTCAATTAACGACCTCGCTAAAGCACATTAATCTCAATTAACTTAAGTAATCAAAACAAATCACTATGTGTTCCAGTGCGAGATAAGACAAGCACAAGAGTATCACCATCATATTTGTAAATTAAAAGCCAATCGGGAGTTATATGGCATTCCCTGAATCCAGAAAAACTACCTGATAAATTGTGGTCTTTGTGCTTTTCTTCCAACCTTTCCCCTATTGATAATCTCCTAACTACTTCTTTCAGTAGGGAAATGTTGTATCCTCTTCTGTATATCCTTTTCAAATCTCTTCTGAATTTACTAGTCTGCTTTATTTTATACATTTTCTTCTTTTTCCATGTCATAAAACATTTCATCAACATTTTCGTACGATTTGACATTTGGGTCATTTACTATCTCCTTGGCCTCTTTTAAAGCCTCCAAAGTCTCTTTATTCGGATGCGGTAATTTAATTTCAAACGGTAACGAGTAGTGATTTAAAGATTGACGTATGAATATCCTAATAGCTGTCGGAGTGTCAAGACCTAATTGTGCGAATAAATCATCTGCTTCTCTCTTAGTCTCATCATCAATTCTAACCTGAATTAGTGCCATTTTTAAAACCTCGACTTTCATTGTATTGTATTTGTATAGTATTACACTTAAATACTTTTGTCAATAACACATAATACTACGATTATTCTCTTAAACTAAATCGCTATCATATTTCTAACAGCGTGTTCAATGAATTTGTTTAAACTTATTCCTTGTTTATTGGCTATTATTACGGCTTTTTTGTGTAACTCAGGATCAATTCGTACATTAAAGTTACCTTTAAATGGTTTCTCAGGAACAATTTTATTCTTTTTGCAAGTTTCTAAATATTCATCCACAAAATTGTGAAAATTTTCAATTAATTCTTTAACTGTTTGCCCTTCGTAAATAATCAATGATTTTATTCCAATGACTTTGCCGTATAAACAATT
>JAEEGL011249492.1_pt1 | contig 42969 bp, 31 predicted proteins | sample 9134231 | NCBI WGS metagenome assembly JAEEGL01 (sample SAMN16246548, study PRJNA631951) | gut metagenome | biome: gut microbiome; feature: rumen; material: fiber-attached | host: Bos | place: Iran: Karaj | collected 2018-10 | reverse complement strand
TCCCGCGGGAGGCGATCTGAATGCTGACTTCCCCCGATGTGCGGAACGTTCCCTGCCACGCGGTTTCGGTGGCGTGCGCGGCCAGATACGAGGAGTTGAGCTTCAGGTCGAACGGTTCCCACTGGTTCTCTTTTTCGAGATAGAGGACGACCGATTTTGTGCCGCCGCCCGGGTCGGAAATCACACGGACCACGCCGCGCGGCCCTTCCGCCGACGATTCCCCCTGCTGCACGCGGCAGTGCCCCGCCAGGATGTAGACTTCCTCGCCGTCTCCGTTGGCCGCGCCTTTCCAGCCGGCTTCCCCCGAAACGGTGATCGGCTCGCCGGAGAGGGATGCCTTCGGGACGATGAACTGGTTCTGCCCCGACTGGTTGTAGTCATACGCACCGGCGTCGATTCCGGCGGCCGCCTGCGGAAGGCGCGGCGTTTCGGTTCCGTTCCCGGTGCCGGTCAGGGTAAAGTCGAACGGCCGGCCGGCGATCTTTTCGATGCGCGGCCCGGCCGCATCGTGTGTGTCATTGAAGGCGTTGACCGTATCGGAGTAGATTCCTTCGGAATAGGAGGGGGTTCCGTAGCCGGATTCCGGCATGAGCGCGCCGGCCGAGGGAAGATCCTGGGCGGCCGCGTCCGGCGCGGCCGGGAGAGCGAGGAGGGCCAGGCCGAAGAGGAGCGCCGCGGCGAAGAGGGCGGCCCCCCGGCCGGAGGGACGGCCGAACGCGCGCGCGCCGAAACCGCGCGCCAGGGCGCGTGTTCGGCGGACAACCGGCGGCGCCGCCGCCGTTCTTCTTCGTGTGGCAGTCTCTTTCAAATCCCCGACCATCGGCTGAGAAATGTTTCTTGGCGTGAAATGACCGGGGATTATAGTGATTTATCTAATGGAAGGACAAGAGCATTTCGGGCGGACGCCCCATATTTTGCGGCTCTTTTTTCCGCCCCTTTTCAGCGGAGGTAGAGGGACGCCTGCTGCCAGGCGACCGGCCGGAGAAGTTCCTTGAGCTGGGCTTTAAATTCGGCAGGCGAGCGAAACTGGGTAATCGGCTCGCTTCTTCCCCCGTCCGCCGAGATGAGGAGGACGGTCGGCGCGGCGGTGACGGTGTACCTCTTCATGAGCGGGATCGACGCCGTCCGGCCGGTATCGACCGAAACGCAGACGAAGTTGCGGATCAGTTCGCTGACCCGCGGATCGCTGAAAAACTCCCTCTCGACCCGAAGGCTGAACGGCGAGGCCGGCTCGGTGAAGAAGAGGAGGAGCGGCTTGCCCGACTCGGCGCTGAGCGCGCGCCCCTCTTCGGCGTCGGTGAGGAAACGTACCGGCTCGGCGGTTTCGGCCTGCGGCTGCGGTTCGGCCTTTTCGCTGACCTTTGAACCGCATACCGTTCCGGCGACTCCTGCGGCTCCGGCGGCGAGCAGGACGGCGATGACAAGGTATTTTTTGTTAAAGCGGGTAAAATGCAAGGTTTTCATCAACTTTTCCGATAAAACGGGTTTTACGGATTAAGTTCCTTATCGTTCCTTCCGGGGGAAAACTTGATTTTTTCCTCTGGACAAAATCGGTGGAAAATCCCTAATATCCCCCGTCGACAGTTCTTAACCCTTCTGACACCGGTTTTCCCGTTCCGCTTGCGGCCGCGCCGCGCGCAGACGGAGAACCGGTCCGTTTTCCGATGACATCTTCAGCGCTTCCTGAATTCCGCCGTCCGCGCCTCGCCGAGATTTTGGTTCCCGGCTCGGTGGCCGCCGCCCTTTTCGTGATGTTCTTCAATCTGCCGGGCGGGGTCATGGACTGGCTCCTTTCCCTGAACATCGCGCTGTCGCTGATCATCCTCTTTACCGCGTTTTTCGTCCGTAAGCCGCTGGAGTTCAGCGTCTTTCCGACCCTTCTGCTCGGGACGACCCTCTTCCGCCTGGTTCTGAACGTCGCGACCACCCGGCTGATCCTGACCCGGGCCGGCACGCTGGGCGATCAGGCCGCCGGCGGAGTCATTTCGGCGTTCAGCCGTTTCGTCACCGGCGAGAATTTCGTGGTCGGAGTCGTCGTCTTTTCGATCTTCATCATCATTCAGTTTGTGGTGCTGACGAAAGGGGCGACCCGGATCAGTGAAGTCGCCGCCCGCTTTACCCTTGACGCGATGCCGGGCCGGCAGGCGGCAATCGACGCCGATCTGGCCGCCGGCCTGATCGGCCGGGACGAGGCGGTACGCCGCCGTGAAGAGCTGGCCGACTCGGCCGACTTTTTCGGCGCGATGGACGGTGCGGGAAAATTCGTGCGGGGGGACGCGATCGCCTCACTGATCATCGTGGCGGTCAATATCGTCGGCGGTCTTCTGATCGGAATTCTGCAGAACAGAATGGCGCCCGCCGCGGCCCTTTCGGTCTACGGCAAACTGACCGTCGGGGACGGACTCGTCTCGCAGGTTCCGGCGCTTTTGATTTCGCTGGCGACCGGCATCCTCGTCTCGCGCGGGGGCCGGGGCGAGAATCTTTCGAGCCGGGTGGCGGGGCAGCTCCTCTACCGGCCGCTGGTCTTCGCGGTCGGCGGATTCTTCCTTGTGCTGCTCGTCTTTACCGGGCTTCCGCGCGTGCCGCTCATGACGATCGCCGCCGGTTCGTTCCTGACCGCCTGGACGCTGAACCGCAGACAGGATGAGGAGGAAAAAAAGCAGGAGCGGATCCGCCAGGCCGAAGAGCGGACCCGCGAGCGAGCCGAGCGTGAAAAGGAGCAGAACCGGATCGAACGCTATGTTTCGGTCGCTCCGCTCGAACTCCAGCTCGGTCTGGGCCTGATCGGGCTGACCGAGGCGCGGGACGGCGTTTCGATGACCGACCTGATCAAGGAGATGCGGATCGCCGCCGCCAAACGGCTCGGAATCATCGTGCCGAAGGTGCGTGTGTGCGATGCGCTCGATCTGGACGAGAACCGGTTCCGTGTCAGCATCTACGGCGAATCGGTCGCGGCGGGCGTGATCTGGCCCGACATGTTCCTGGCGGTCGACGCCGACGGGACCGGCGTGCGCCTGGAAGGGATCAAAACGAAATCGCCGTCCGGGAAAGAGACGGCGTTCTGGATTGACGGGCGGCATTGTGAAAAGGCCGAAATCTACGGATTCCGTGTCCTCGACCCGCGCCGGGTCATTGTGGAGGAGCTTCAAAGCGCCGTAACACGCAGCGCGGCCGAGCTTCTGACCCGCGACGCCGTCGCCAAGCTTCTCGACGGGCTCCGTGCCGAACAGCCGAAGGCGGTCGACGGGGTGGTGCCGGAAATCCTCAGCCTCGGCGAGGTCCAGGCGGTTCTTCAGCGCCTGCTGCGCGAAGAGGTTCCGATCCGCCAGCTCGGAGCGATTCTGGAAGTCCTCGGCGACGAGGCACCCCGCAGCCGCAGCCCGATCTATCTGACCGAACAGGTCCGCGGCCGTCTGGCGCGGACCCTCTGCGGGCAGTACCGCAACGAGGACGGCGAGCTCTTCGTCCTGATGCTCGACCCGGAACTCGAAGAGAAGGTCGCCGCGGGGAGCGATGTCACACAGGACAAGGTCCGGCTGAACCTGGCGCCCGACGACTCGAACGAGATTCTCGATCTCCTTGCGGAGGAACTCAAAAACGCGCTTGCCTACCGCAGCCGGCCGGTCCTTCTGGTCGGCGACGCCGTCCGCCCGGCGATCCGCGCGCTGATCGAAGGGAAGTTCCCCGATCTGCCGGTCCTTTCGTTCGGCGAAATCACGCGCGATACACGCGTTGTTTCCGACGGGATCGCCCGCCGGCTGAAGGCGGCGGCGTAGGGCGGAAGTCCGGCCGCGTGCCGCGGCGGCTTATTCCGCGCCAAGCTCTTTCAGGGCCTTTTTGGCGTCTTTGTTTCCCTGCCCGGCGGACTGGCGGAACCACTTGACCGCCTCTTCCGTGTCCTGCCGGACGCCTTCCCCGTTCGCGTAGCAGCGGCCCAGATTGCATTGCGCGTCGGGATCCCCCTGTTCGGCGGCCTTGCGGTACCATTTGACCGCTTCCTGCTTGTCCTGCTTGACGCCGTTTCCGGCCTCGTAGCAGGTCCCCAGGTTCGATTGCGCGTCGGGATCCCCCTGTTCGGCGGCCTTGCGGAACCATTTGACCGCCTCCTGCTTGTCCTGCTTCACGCCGCGCCCGTTGTCGTAGCAGACCGCCAGATTGAACTGCGCGCCGAGATGGCCCTGTTCGGCGGCCTTGCGGTACCACTTGACCGCCTCCTGTTCGTCCTGCGTCACGCCCTGTCCGTTGTCGTAGCAGACCCCCAGGTCGTATTGCGCGCCGGAAAAGTTCTGTGCGGCGCTCTTGCGGAACCACTCGACGGCTTTCCGGTCATCCTCGTCGATTCCCTTTCCGTTCGCGTAGCACGCGCCCAGATTGCACTGCGCTTCGGGATCGTTCTGTTCGGCGGCCTTGCGGTACCACTTGACGGCTTCCCGGTCGTCCTCGTCGACGCCGATGCCGTTCTCGTAGCAGACCCCGAGATTGTTCTGCGCCAGCGCGAAATTCTGGTCAGCGGCTCTCCGATACCATTTGACGGCCTCCCGCGCGTCCTGCCGGACGCCGTCCCCCTCTTCGTAGCAGACCCCCAGGTTATACTGTGATTCGGGATCCCCCTGTTCGGCGGCCTTTTGCAGGTCGGAAACGGACGCGCCGCCGGAATCCGCCTTGCCGCCGCAAAAGACGGCGGCCGGAAGACCCAGGAAGAAGAACGCGAGAAACAGCGCGGTACGAAGCCTGAAAGAAAAAGTCGTCATAAAGCCTCCTTCGTTTGTTCATAGGCTAAACAAAAAATCCGAACAACAACCGTTCCTGTTGTATCTGATAGCGAGCGTTTGTCAAGAAATCCCCTCGGCGCTGCCAAAATCGGAACCGGATCCGGTCCCGCCGACGCGGGAGCGGGCGGGCCGGTTCTTTTTTTGCCGGCGGGAATCGGGTATACTCAATGTTGTTCTCCCGGGCCTGACCGTCAGGAATCGAAATGAAAATACCCCGTTTGCGCTGGTTTCTCTGTCTGCTTCTCTTCGCGGCGACCGGACTCTGCTTTCTCGACCGCCAGGTCCTTTCGGTCGTCGCCCCGGCGATCCGCGCCGAATTCGAAATGAGCAACACGGTCTACGGCTATACGACAACCGCGTTTCTGGTCAGTTACGCGGTGATGTTTCTTCTGGGGGGCGTCCTGGTCGACCGGATGGGGGTCCGCTGGGGGCTCGGCCTTTCGGTCGCGTTCTGGAGCCTGGCCAGCGCGCTCCACGGCCTGATCGTCTCGCCTCTTCAGCTGGGGCTGGCGCGGTTCGGGCTCGGATTCGGCGAGGGCGCCTGTTTTCCCGGCGCCGCCAAAGCCGTGAGCGAATGGTTCCCGCCGAAAGAGCGGGCGCTGGCGGTCGGCATCGCCATCGGCGGCGCAAGTCTGGGCGGCGTCCTGGCGCCCCCGCTGACCGCCTGGTGCTTCGCGCAATACGGCTGGCGCGCCGCCTTCTTCATGACCGGGCTTTTCGGCGCGCTCTGGGCGCTCCTCTGGTTCGTCTTCTACCACAGGCCGGACCGTTCCCCCTTCATCACGCCGCAGGAGAAGTCCCATCTGGCCGGACCGGCCGAAAGCGGACCCGCGCCGCCCGCCGCGGCGCCTCAGAGCCTGCTGCGCCTTCTGGCGCGCCGCGACGTCGCCGGGCTCGCCCTGGCGCGGTTTCTCTTCGACCCGGTTTTCTATTTCTACATGTTCTGGATTCCGCAGTTCCTGCATCAGGAGCGGGGGCTTTCCATCGAGTCGATCGGGGCGCTCACCTGGATCCCGTTCCTCGCGCTCGGCATTTCGAATATGATCGGCGGTTATTTTTCGGACCGCCTCGTCCGCCGCGGATTCCGTCCGTCCGCCGCCCGCAAGGGAGTGATGGTTCTGGCGGCCGCAGCCACGATGTCTTCGGGAGTCGCGGCGTTTTCGCCGAGCCCCTCCTTCGCGATCGCGATGATGTCGATTCTCCTTTTCGCCCACGGGTTCTGGATCACCAACTACGTGGCGCTCATCGGCGACCGGTTCGCCCCCGCCCAGGTCGGCCGCGTGATGGGGATCACCGGCATGGTCGGCACGGTCGGCGGCATGTTCGCCAACACGGGGATCGGCTTTATCGCCGACCATTTCGGTTTTTTCTCGGTCTGGCTCATCTCGGGCATCCTCTATCCCCTGGCGGCCGCCGCCGTTCTTCTGCTGGTACGCGAAAACGGATTGCGGCCGGCCCCGCGGCCGGACCGCTGAACGATTTTGAAAAGGTTTTAGCATGACAGAGATCAAAAAGGTACCGCGCCGCAAACCCCTCACCGCGAACATCGCCGTGTTCGCGGTCGGCTACGACGTCTACTGGGGACAGTTCGAAGGGCTTTACGGCGAACTCGACAGCAAGCGGAAAGTGTTCTGCGAAAACCTCCGCCGCCGCGGTGTGTGTGTTTCCGATTTCGGCATGATCGACAACGCCGCGCGCGCCTGTGAGCTGATTCCGAAGCTGAAAGCCGCCGACCCCGACCTGATCTTCGTCGACATGGTCACCTACGCCACCTCGTCGACGATCGGCGCGGTCTTCCGCGAGATGAACGTTCCGATCGTCCTGGCCGTCCTTCAGCCCCTTTCGGCGATGGACTACGAGCGCGGAACCACCTACATGCAGCTGTGCAACGACGACCTGTGCAGCGTTCCCGAATTCACCGGCGTGGCGATCCGCATGGGGCGTCCCGCGCCGGAGGTTATCATCGGCAAACTCCATGGCGACCCGGCGGTTGAACGCGAGCTCGACCGCTGGTGCGCGGTCGCCCGCGTCCTGCACGATCTGCGGCGCGCCCGGATCGGCCACCTGGGGCACGTCCTCGAAGCGATGCTCGACATGCACACCGACCCGACCGCCGTCACCGCCGCGTTCGGCCCGCACGTGGTTCAGTGCGAAGCCGCCGAGATCGAGGCGTATTACGCCGACGTTCCGGCGCCGGAGCTTGACGGGAAAAAGCGGGAAATTCTCGACTTCTTCGACACGCCCGACCCGGTTTCCGATCCCGTGACCGTGAAGCTGACCGAGGGCGATCTGGAAATCGGCGCGCGGGCGGCGGTCGCCCTCGAAAAGTTCATCGACGCCAAAAACCTGGACGGGCTCGCCTACTATTTCGAGGCGGCGCCCGGCTCCCGGACACGCGAACTGGTCACCAATCTGATCGTCGGCAACTCGCTCCTGACCGGCGCGGGATTTCCGATGTGCGGCGAATACGACATCAAAACGTGTATCGCCATGCTCATCATGGACCGCCTGGATATCGGCGGAAGCTTCGCGGAGTTTCACCCGATCGACTTCGACCGGAACACCGTTCTCGTCGGGCACGACGGCCCGCATCACATCAACATCGCCGACCGCAAGCCGGTTCTCCGGAGCCTGCGCAAGTACCACGGCAAACCGGGGCACGGCGCGAGCGTCGAGTTCAACATCAAAAAAGGGCCGATCACCATGCTCAGCATCGGCGTGGCCGCTTCCGGCAGATTCAAGTTCGTGATCGCCGAAGGCGAGTCGCTCGAAGGCCCGATCCCCCCGACGGGAAACACGAACACGCACGGCCGGTTCGGCTCGGATATACGCCGGTTTCTGGCCGACTGGGTCCGGGAAGGCCCGACGCACCATTTCGCGCTCGGCATCGGCCATCACGCCGAGACGATCGCCAAAATCGCCCGGATCCTGAACGTCGAGTACGCGGTCGTCAGGCACGACTGACGGCATGCCGCCGAAAAGTCTCCTGTCACGCAAAACGGCCGGGGAGAGCGCGGATTTTCTCCCCGGCCGTGCTGAATAAGTCCGTTCTGTTTCCCCGTTACTTTTTGCGTGAGGCGAGGATCAGGTCGGCGACCTTCTTGCCCGATTTGAGCATTCCGCCGAAGATGGGTCCCATCCGGTAGCCGCCCATGATGTTGTTGGCGCTCATCCCGCAGGCGTAGAAGCCGGGATAATATTCCGCCGTGCTTTCGACGCACGAGACTTCGCCGCTGTCGACCCACATCGGGTGTTCGCCCAGGATGCCGCCGGTCGGCGTGCTGAGTCTGACCTGCGCCTTGTTGATCACCAGGTTGGCGACGGTGCTCGGATGACCCGTCGCGTCGACCACGGCGCCGGCTAGAATCGTGAGCGGGTCGACGAACATCCCGAGTTTCAGAACGGGGGACCAGTTGATCACCAGGCCGGCGATCCGGTCGTTGTGAAAGACGACGTCTTCGACCTTGATCGCGTTGAAGATTTTCGCGCCGGCATGGACCGCGCCGAAAATCAGGCCGCTCGCCATTTCGACCGAATCGATGCTGTGATAGCCTTCGCCGCCCCTGACCGGCCGGTGGGCGATCCCGAAATGTTCGAGAATGTCGAGCGCGTCGTCCTGAACGATCAGTTCGTTGAAGAGCATTCCGCCCCCCCAGACGCCGCCGCCGGGAGCGAGCCGGCTTTCAAAGAGGGCGACCTTCAGGCCCGCTTCGGTCAGATAGCGCGCCGCCACGAGCGCCGAAGGACCGGCGCCGACCAGCGCCACGTCGACTTTGAGGCTCTCGGAAAGCTTTTCAGCATAGTTCTGGACGATCGCTTTTGAGATAATGTTCTCGGAAGCCATTTGAAACATCTCCTTTCGGAAAAACAGGTTCGAAAGGAAATCGCGATTCACGAGCCGATTCAAGAGGGAAAACCGACTGTCTTCGTAATTTCCTACGCCGGTATGACCCGGATCAGGTTCAATGGGTGCTTCTCAGCCGCGCACGCGCGCGGCGCCCCAATACGTTTGACATCGAAAGATTTTTCAGTCATTTCGAGCCGGCGGAATCTCCTACCGGCCTTCTATGATATTATATCCCTTTTTTCCGGGGGGCGCACCCCCCCCGGCCCGTTCGGGACCGTTCCGAAAAAATCCGCGGTTTTTCTTTTTTTTGCGGAAAAATGATTGACTGGGGTATGCGCGGCGTTACAATATGCAGTGAACTGTGGGGTGGTTTTCCGTTTTGATGCGGAAAATTTCCCGCGGCCGACGTATATATGGCTGTGACTGCCCGTTAACCGTTCCGGTCTTCCAGGCCGGGGCACAGTTCCCCTTTTATGGGGGTTAGAGGAGCGAGATATGAAAGCGAAACATTTCTTTGCCGTCCTGTCCGCGTCTTTTGCCGCGGCGCTGGTTTTGATTTCCGCCTGCGTGCAGGCCGCCGAAACTCCCGCCGATGCCTTCATGTACAGCCGGGTCAGTGTGGTGAACGCCGCCGGCCAGTCGGTTCAGGGAATCTCGATTGACGGATTCCGCGGCGCCGGCGAACGTGACATCGTCATTCCGGGCCAGATCGAGGGGCTTCCCGTTCTGAAGATCGGATACCGCGCGTTCAACGAATCGTACGTGCTGAATTCGGCGGTGCTGCCGGAAGGGCTTCTCGAAATCGAGCCCTACGCGTTCCATGAATGCGAGTTTCTCCGGGACATCAACATTCCGAGCACCGTGATTCGGATCGGGATGAGCGCGTTCGACGAATGCAAACAGGTCCGCGCGTTCACGATTCCGAAAGGCCTGACCGTTCTTGAACCGGAAGTCTTCAGCGACTGCGACTCGCTCGGCGCGATCGACATTCCCGCCGGCGTGACCCGGATCGAACGCAAGGCGTTCGACGGCTGCAACTCGCTCCGTTCCGTGACCATTCCCGCCGGCGTGACGTTTATCGGCGACAGCGCGTTCGAAGGGTGCAAGTCGCTCCATGAGGTCGTGATTCCGGAAGGCGTGACCGAACTGGGGAGAAGCGCGTTTGAGGAATGCCATTCGCTCCACACGATCGACATTCCCGCGTCGGTTGCGAATATCGGGTATGAGGCGTTCGATGAATGCTACCGTCTGACCGTCGTCGGCCGGCCCGGCTCGTACGCCGAGACGTACGCACGGCAGAACGGTCTGAAATTCTCCGCGAAATAAGACCTGATCCGGTTTTCCCGGCTTAAAAGCGAAGGACGGTTTCCTTTTCCGGAAACCGCCCTTTGTTTTTTCAGGGACCCGACGCGCGGCGTCCGTGTATGGCTCCGTTCCGGCAGAGCGGCCGGTTCTCAGGAATCGTCGCCGTCATCGCCGCCGTCGTCCCCGTCGTCCCCATCGTCACCGTCGTCACCGTCGTCACCGTCGTCCGAGTCGTCGGTATCGGCGTCGGCATCATCGCCGTCGTCCGAGTCGTCGGCATCGGCATCAGCATCATCGCCGTCGTCCGAATCGTCGGCATCGGCGTCGGCATCGTCGCCGTCGTCCGAGCCGTCGGCGTCGGAGTCGGCATCGCCGGCGTCATCCGAATCGCCGTCGAAATCGCTGCCGGCGATATCGTCGTCGTCAAAGTCCGGGTAACCGTCGTCGATATCGGCATCATCGGCGCTGAAGCCGTGTTCTTCGGCTTTACTGTACCAGGTTTCGGCTTCGGTCCTGCTGATTTCGACCCCGTAACCGTGGTCGTAGCAGTAGCCGACGTACCATTCGGCACGGGGGTACCCAAGAAGAGCGGAGCGGTTGTACCAGGTGAAGGCCAGGGCGAGATCGCGCGCCACACCCAGACCCTGGGCGTAGGAGTAGGCGAGATAAAACTGGGCGACGGCGTGACTCTGGTCAGCGGCCAGCTGATACCATTTGGCCGCCTGGGCGTAGTCCTGCGCGACCCCGATTCCGCGCGCGTAGCAGTAGCCCAGGTAGAATTGCGCGTCGGCGTACTTCTGTTCGGCGGCCCGCAGGTACCACTTGATCGCTTCCTGCTGGTCCTGCCGGACGCCTTCCCCGTTGTCGTAGCAGACCCCCAGATTGCATTGCGCTTCGGGATCTCCCTGCTCGGCGGCCCTGCGATACCACTTGACCGCTTCCCGGTCATCCTCGGCGACACCGAACCCGTTGTCGTAGCAGGTCCCGAGTTCGTTCTGCGCCCGCGCGAAATTCTGTTCGGCGGCTTTGCGGTACCACTTGGCCGCTTCCCGCGCGTTCCGTTTGACGCCCTGTCCGTTTTCGTAGCGGAGCCCCAGATTATACTGCGCTTCGGGATTCCCCTGTTCGGCGGCCCTGTGAAGCGCCGAAATGGACTCGCCGCCGGAATTCGCGAAGGCGACGGCCGAAACGGCCAGGAAGAAGAGCGAAAGAATCGATATGGCGCGAAGCCTGAAAGAAAATGCTGTCATAAAACCCCCTTGTCAGTTTACAGGCCAAGTAAAAACCGGAACAACACACCCGTTCTTATAATCGAAATTGTCAAGAAATTCGCCCGCGGCCGCTGAAAACAGGCCGTCTTCCGGGTACCGCCTCCGGGTGCGAGCCGGTTTTCAAAGAGGGCGGCGTTCAGGCCGAATCGCGGGCACCTAAAACTTTTCGAGTAGGGGCGGAAGGAATCGTCCATCGAATGGCTTTTTACGAATCGAATGACTTTTTACGGAGAGCGGAAGAATTTTCATTGGGATAAAAAAGAAGCCGCTTAACCCAGAAAACATGAATATTCCAAAGAAAATTCAGGCAGATTGGGCAAACGGCTTCCTGGACGCCGCCTCCCCGAAACAGGGAAGGACGCCCGGCCTCAAACAAAAAACTGCAAGGTTCTAGGTGTGAGGCGTGCCACTATGAATTCCGCTAGTATACATTAAAAAATAGCCGTCTACAAGGGAAAGAAGTCTTTTTCTATATTTTTTGAATTGCAATGACGAAAAGTTAATATCTTTTGTTTACCGAGGTTATGGGTAGGCACCGGAAATGTTAACGGTCTTTTCCGCATTCCCGTAAAATCGGGTTGTTTTACGTGTGTAGATTTTCAAAACACCTCGATATGCTTATGAAATGGATTCGTCCGGAGCGGGAATAATGGGAAATTTAAAAATTTTTTTGGGAATTCCCTTTAAATTTTTTCGTAGTAGCGTTATAATGACTTGTGCTCGAACGGGGGTGTTCGAGCGCTACCGTCAAAATCCCGGAGGCGCCGTCCAAAGAGCATAATCAGACATTACAGAGCAGAAGCTGTTCGTCTCGCACCAGAAAACCTTGCAAATTTTCCATGAGACCGTTGTCGCCCGATACCGGAAGTTGTCGGGTACGTCCGCGATCAGCCTAACAAATAGCTTTTCGTTTCGTTCCTCCATGGGGCGTCAATCGCGTTGTAGGCAAAAGGTTCTTGCAAGGTTCCTAGGTGTGAGCAATGTCGAGCTGGCGCCCCAGTTTTTTTGAAAGAGATTTTTCCGGACGTACGGACTCGCTACCGAACAGCACCAAAGGGACGCGAGCGGTTTGTTCCTGAGAATCGGTTTAAGAAGTCACGATGCGGTCTGCGAATAATCATGTCTTTTTCGGTGCATTCGCAAGTATGAAATTTCGGAAAAGCCGATCTCTTTTTTGACCCGGAGCCCGTATGCGGAATGTGTGTAAATCCGGTGCCGGAAGCCGGAGATCTTTTACGATGCAGGCCTCGTAGCTGTCCAAAAAGCCGAGTTCGGCCCGTAAAAATGTGAAATTCTCCTTTTTTCGTTCAGGAGTCTGGACAAAGTGCCGATACGGAGTATAATCAGGTAACCGGGGAAGGGAGAGTCCGTCTTGCAAAAGGAGGAAGTTAACGCAGTAAAGACAAATTGAACAGAGTTGGTAGTCTCACACCGAAAACCTTGCAAAAATTTTCATTGAGACCGCAATAGACCGTTCCGAACGTTTGGTTGCAGCTTGAATCAGCCTGACATTTAGCTTTGTTCCGTTCTTTGAGGGATTAACTCTCTCCGAAGAGAACGACGGTTTTGCGTTTTATGGTATGAGGTTTCCGAGGTGTGAGCCGTGCAGGGCTGGCATCTCGGTCTTTTTTTGTCCGCTCTTCATTTAGTCCCAACTCATGTTCACCGATCGATAGGCGCGGAAAGAGTGATCCCCTTGTAAGGCCCGGTATTTTTCAACCGGTCCGGCAGGGGGGGCGCCGCTGTGATTCCGGAGATGATCTTGGGCGAAGGATCTGTTCTGGGCATTTCCCACGGCTGTGCGGCGCCGGCTTTCCGTGAAAATATATTGTTTTGGGGAGAAAGTGTCTCTTTTGATCCGGTCGGCGGCAGATGGAGAGAGCCATCGCACTGATGATACAAGAGCAGGGTAAAGGTTTGAGGAAACTGTGGTTTTCTGCGAACAATCAATTGTTTTTTCCGCACGAAAGGAGAAAAAGATGAGTTTTTGGAACCATGTTACACGCTTGGTCGGGGCGAAACGCCAGAAGCAGGGAAACCTGAAGCAGCGCTCTTTCCGAATCGAAGCGTTGGAGGAGCGGCAGCTCCTTGCTGTCACGGCGGGTGTGTTTGAAACGGCTGCGGCCGTTCTGCCGGCCGATGCCGCAGTCTGGGCGGCCCCCCAGCCCGTCGGCGAAACGGATGATCTCGGCGCTCCGGTTGATATCAAACATCCCGACCTTGCGCCGTCTGTCTGCGGGTCGCCGACCGCGGTCACGAACAGCTCGTTCACTCTGACCGGCGCGACGGTGAAAAACAACGGTAAGGACGTGGCGAACGGCTATACCGTGACGGTCTACGCCTCGACCGATTCGACGATCGACACCGGCGACATCAAACTGTGGTCAGGCAGATTCAATGAACCGCTCAATGTCGGTAAGGCTTCGACGATTCCGGACACCGTGGTGTCTGTCAGCAGCCTCGAGGTGGGCCAGACCTACCATATCGGCTGGATCATTTCGGATGTCGACCGCGAAGAGAATACCGGGAACAATACTGCCGTATACAGCAAAACGATCACGATTCCCGAATCCAGGCATCCCGATCTTCTGCCGTCTCTTGCCGGTACGCCGACCGCACTCACGGGCAGCTCGTTCATTCTGAAAGGCGCGACGGTGAAAAACCTCGGCAAGGCCGATGCGAACGGCTATACCGTGACGGTCTACGCCTCGACCGATTCGACGATCGACACCGGCGACATTGAACTGGCGTCCTACACGTTCAACGAGACGCTTGCGGTCGGCGCGGCGTCGACGATTCCGGACGCAGAGGTGTCCATCAGCAGCCTCGAGGTGGGTCAGGCCTACCATATCGGCTGGATCATTTCGGGTGTCGACGGCGAAGAGAATACCGGGAACAACACCGCTGTATACCGCAAGGCGGTCACGGTTCCGATGCCCAGGGTCCCCGACGTTCGGGTGGCCGTTTGCGGATCGCCGACCAAGCTTACAGACAGCACCTTCACGCTGACCGGGGCGACGGTGAAAAACCTCGGCAAGGCCGATGCGAACGGCTATACCGTGACGGTCTATGCCTCGACCGATTCGACGATCGACACCGGCGACATTGAACTGGCGTCCTACACGTTCAACGAGACGCTTGCGGTCGGCGAGGTTTCGACGATTGAGGACAAGGTGATTTCCGTCAGCGGTCTCGAGGTGGGCCGGTCCTACCATATCGGCTGGATCATTTCAGGGGTTGAAGGCGAAACGGACCTTTCGAACAACACCGCTGTATATCGCAAGGCGATCACGATCCCGACGCCCGAGGCTCCCGATCTTCGGGTGGCCGCATGCGGAGCCGCGGCCAAGGTCATGAACCGGGACGGCAATTTCACCATGACCGGGTCGATGGTGAAGAACCTCGGCAAAGTCGCGTCGGGCGACTATACCGTGACGGTCTACGCCTCGACCGATTCGACGATCGATACCGGCGATATTGAACTGGCGTCGTTCTCATTCAAGTCACTCGAGGTCGGTCAGGTTCAGGAGATTACGGAGACGATCTCCATCAGCAACCTTAACGTCGGCCAGGCGTACTATTTCGGCTGGATCATTTCGGGGGCCGAAGGCGAAAAGGATCTTTCGAACAACACCGCCAAGTTCAATAACTGCCAGACCAATCCGATCACGATTCCCGCGTTCAAGCATGCCGATCTCATGCCGTCCATTTCCGGCAAGGCGGACTATCTCTCGAACAGCTCGTTCACCCTGAGGGGCGCGATGGTGAAGAATATCGGCAAAATTGCGTCGAGCGGTTACACCGTCACGGTTTACGCTTCGACCGATTCCACGATTGATACACGCGACATCGAACTGGAGTCGTTTGAGTTTGAACCGCTCAACGTCGATACGAATGCGGAAATTGAGGACAAGGTGATTTCCATCAGCAGCCTCACGGTGGGCCGCACCTACTACATCGGCTGGATCATTTCGGGTGTCGAAGGCGAAACGAACCTTTCGAACAACACCGCCAGGTGCAATAACAACCCGATCAAGGTTCCTGCGGCGCCTGCCGTGACGTCCGGGGTGTACGATGACGACGAAACGTTCTTGCCGGTGTCGGAGGGTCTGCTTCCCGAAGTTTTCGACAACGTTTTCGTTGATTATATTCCGGTCGACATCTTCTGATTCTGAAGTCTACCGGGGGTAGTCAAAGGGAAGAGCAATGGAGGCGATAGAAGTTTTTGTCTCATACTTCTGTTTCCCTTGCTCTTCCCTCAGCGTTTTTAAGACCGCCCGCTTTTGAAAATGAAGGGGGTGTGCCGGAAACGGCAACGTGTTTTCTACCGCATGACGTTGTTTCCGCCCCCCCTTCTTTTAAGGTCTCCGCCGCATGTGCGCGGCGATTTTTCTCCCAGGAACTTTTGCTGCCCGTTTATGCTGAATGGATTTCAGCGTTTTTCAACGGTTTGAACGAACCGGCATCCCTCGGTGTTGTATCAGAAGGAGACAGAGATGAAGGAATGGAACTCGAACCGCAGATTTGGGATGGAAATCCTTGAAGACCGGGCCTTACTCGCCGTGTCTGCGGGTTTCGCTCAGCTCGGCTTTCCGGCGGAAACCGCGCCGACCGGTACCGCTGTCTGGGTGGTGAACACGGCGGCCGACTCGACCGGCTGGAACGAGATGGACGACGTGATTTCCCTGCGGGAGGCGATTTCGTGTTCCTCGGCGGGCGACACGATAATATTCGACCCGGGCCTTGCGGGTCAGACGATCACACTTTCGGGTTTGGGGCTTTTTGTTGTTAATGCGGTAACGATCGACGCTTCGGGGATTGGCGGGATTACGGTAACCGCCGGCGGCCGAAGCCAGGTGTTTTATATTGATTTGGAACCGGATGACCGGGCCGTCGGGCTGATCGGGCTGACGATCACCGGCGGAAACGCCGACGATGGGGGCGGGATTTACAACTGCGGCGCTTTGACCATGACGGACTGTACGGTGTCGGGAAACACGTCAGGTTCCCGCGGCGGCGCGATCTTCAGCGAGGGAGTGCTGACGCTGACAGACTGCACGGTATCGGGGAACACCGCAAGCTATTCCGGCGGCGGGATCGAGAGCCATGGCTCGCTGACGCTGTCCGGCTGCGTGATCGCCGGGAATTCTGCGAACGATTACTGGTCCTATGATGAAAGCGGGAGCGGATCCGAAAGCCTCAGCACCGGCCGGGGGGGCGGGATCTACAGCGAGGGGGTTCTGAGGCTGACCGGCTGTACCGTGTCGGGGAACACCGCAAGCGAAGGGGGAGGGATTTATTCGGTTTCCGCGACACTGGCCGATTGTGTTATTACCGGGAATTCCGCGGCAGGTTACATCTATTCCTACTCCGAGGGGGGGTCCTAGTGCTATGGCTACGGATGCGGAGGCGGTGTATACGGTGGAGGGGAACTGACGGTAGCCTCCTGTGTCATTTCCGGCAACAGTGCCGGCGGCGTCCGGCGTGAGGCGGATTCCAGTTCCATTTTCAGCAGCGGCGGCGGGATTTACAACGAAGGTGTCCTGACGCTGACGAACAGCGTGGTGTCGGAAAACAGCGCGGCGGGCACCTACGACGGGGAGTATGATTTTTACGAGGGGGGGGAAGGGGGCGGAATCTGCAATCGGGGCGGCATTTCGCTGACGAACTGTACCATTGCCGGAAATGAGTCCGTCTCCGGCGGCGGGGTTTATTCGGACGGCGTTTCCGCGTCCGTCTGCAACAGTGTCGTTGTCCTGAACACTTCCGCCTTTTCCGGAAACGATGTCTGTCATGGCGAAGACAACGCGGTTTACGCCTGCAACACACTCTCCTCCTTCACGGATTGGACGAAATCGGAAAACTGCCTGACCTACGATTCCTCGCACCCCCTCTTCGCCGATGCGGCACACGGCGACTACACCCTCGCCGCAAACTCCCAGGCGATCGACAAGGGGAACAACGCCTACGTTGAAACCGAAACCGACCTGGCGGGGAACCCGCGCATCGTCGGCGACATCGTCGATCTCGGCGCGTATGAATACCAGTCCGGCGGCGGCCAGACCGAACAGCTCGCCGCGCCGGCAATTTCAACCGGCAGCCGGGGCGTCTACGTCTCCTGCGGCGCGAACCGGCATCGGATTCAGTGGTCTGCCGTGGCGAACGCGTCGGGCTACGAACTGCAGTATTCCGCCGACGGGTCCCGCTGGACGGCGGTTTCCGCCGCCGGAACCGCCGCGGTTGTCACGGGGCTGACCTACGGGCAGGACGTCCAATACCGCGTCCGCGCGCTGGGAACCGGCTCCTACACGGATTCGGACTGGAGCGGAATCAAAACGTTCAACGTCTGCCCGATGGACGTGAACGGCGACGGCGACGTCGGCGGACTGGACCGGAACGTTCTGGCGGTCTCGTGGGGCGCCGAAGAGGGCGACGGCGAGTACCAGTTCTACGCCGATATCAACGCGGACGGCGATGTCGGGGGTCTTGACCGGAACTTCCTCGGTTCGAACTGGGGCGCGGAAGCGGGTGACGGCGACCTGACCTATCCCAAACCCGCGGCCGCGACCGACGCCGCCTTCGCCGCGTACGGGTCCGGCGATCTTGATATTGACCTGAACATTTTCTGAAAAGTGAAAAGGGGAGGATCGGAAACGGTAAAACGTTTATCCCATGTTTCGTTTCCGGTTCTCTTCGTTTGCGCATTTTGGCGGAGGATTGGACCGTTCCGATGATTTGTCGAAAAAGCCCGAAATCTGAATGCCGGGCATGAAGCCGCTAAACACGATTGACCGCGCGTTATTGAAAAGTTTTCATCGCACAATTGGCCGGGGAGAGCGCGGATTCCCCCCGGCCGGTTTGAACAGGTCCGTCGGATCCTTTACTTGTTGCCGCGCGAAGCGAGAATCAGGCCGGCGGCCTTCCTGCCCGATTTGAGCATGCCTCCGAAGAGCGGGCCCGTCCGGTTTCTGCGGATGGGAAACGAAGGACGGTTCCCCTTTGCGGAAACCGCCCTTTGTTTTTTAAATGAACATCACGCGGGACAACAGCGCGTCACTCTTTTTTCGGCGGAGCGGCGGAGGCGTCCTGTCCCTTCCTCCGTTTACTCCCTTTTCCAGAGGCTGTAGAGAACATAGAGCGCGACGGCGCCAAGCCCCAGGAAGATGAAAAGGAGGAGGCATCCGGGACAGGCGACGAGGCAGAGCCCGAGAAGGATTCCCAGAACAACGTATCGGATCTCCTTTTTCTTTGACAGAGCGGAAAGCGTTTCGAAAAATTCCTTGAAGTAAACCGGCATGGCGTTTCCTTTTTAATCGGCGGCACGCCGGCGGGCCGGCGGAGTCTCTCCGCAGAAGGCGCCGGCGGGCCGCATCGGTTTCGTGTCAGGTGTCAGTCGTCGCCGCCGTCATCACCGCCGTCATCGCCGCCATCGTCGCCGCCGTCGTCGAAATCATCTCCGTCGTCGTCCGAGTCGTCATCGTCATAGTCATCGTCGCCGTCGTCCGAGTCGTCGTCATCGTCATAGGCGTCGTCGCTGTCATCCGAATCGTCGGCATCGTCATCCGCGTCGTCGCCGTCATCCGAATCGTCGGCATCGTCATAGGCGTCGTCGCTGTCGTCCGAGTCGTCGGCATCGTCGTCCGCGTCGTCGGCATCGTCGTCCGCGTCGTCGCTGTCGTCCGCGTCGTCGGCATCGTCGTCCGCGTCATCGTCATCGTCATCGTCGTTGAAGAACGATTCATCGGCGCTGCTGCTGTCGCCGGCGGCGTTTTCACCGCCGTTCGGTGTGCCGCTGTCGCCGGAAGTCGCGTCCCCGGCATCGGCCGCGTTCGTATCGGCGGCGTTCGCATCGGCCGCAGTTTCGGCGCTGTCCGCCGTTTCGGCGGCGGCATCGGCTGCGGTCCCGGCTGCGGCATCGCTGCTGTCAGAGGCCTCGGCGGCGCCGTCGGCCGCGGTCTCTGTGGCGTCTTCGGCCGCGGAATCGCTGCAGAGAAGCTCCCCTTCGTCACAGTCCGGGTAGCCGCCGCTTTCGGCGGTTTCTTCGCTTGTGTAGCCGCTCTCTTCGGCTTTGCTGTACCAGGTTTCGGATTCGGTCCTGCTGATTTCAACCCCGTAACCGTATTCATAGCAGTAACCGACGTACCACTCGGCGCGGGGATATCCCAGAATGGCGGCGCGGTGATACCAGGTGAAAGCGAGCGTGAGATCGCGCGCCACGCCTAAACCTTCGGCGTAGGAGTAGCCCAGGTAAAACTGCGCTTCGGCATAACGCTGTTCGGCGGCCCGCTGATACCATTTGACCGCTTCGGCATAGTCCCGGTCGATTCCGAGCCCGCGCGCGTAGCAGTAGCCCAGATAGAACTGCGCGGCGGCGTAGCCCTGTTCGGCGGCCCGCTGATACCAGAGAAACGCGGTCTGTTCGTCCGGGGTCACCCCGATCCCGTTGGCGTAGCAGTAGCCCAGACGCGACTGCGCCTCGGCGTGGCCCTGTCCCGCCGCTTTTTTATAATAGGAAACGGCTTTAACCGGATTCTTTTCGACGCCGTCCCCCTTTTCATAACGGACACCCAGGGCGGTCTGCGCTTTGGCGTCCCCCTTTTCCGCGGAATTCTGAAGTCCGGTAATTATGATGTTTTCGGTGTTGTTGACTGTGTTGTTGCAGCCGGAGAACGCGCTCACGGAAACGAGCAGAAACGCCGCGGCGGCGAATGTGCGGATAAAGGTCTTCATAAATCATCCTTCTTTTCTTGCGGGAGACAGTGTTCTGACAATGGAATCAGTATACTTTCCGGACGGCCGTTCCGCAAGACGGGTGCCGACCCCCCGGGCGGGCCGTTTCCGGCTTTCGGCGGCGGGGGGAGCTGAAAGAAATGATTAAAAAAAATCATATTCGCTGCAGACATTGGCGCATTCATATTCGCTGCCGGCGGACATGTCCAGAAGTTCGCCGAGCGCGTTTTCGGCCTCCGGATGTCCCTGCATATACGCTTTCCAGAGCCACTGGGCCGCCCGGAACCTGTCTTTTGCGATGCCGGCGCCGCTGCGGTAACAGGCGCCGAGAAAATACTGGGACTGGGCGTCCCCCGCCTCGGCGGCGGAACGGAAGAGCCAGGTCGCGCGCCACCCGTTTTTTTCGACCCCGTCGCCGGTCAGATAACGGAGCCCGAGATGGTACATCGCCTCGACACTGCCTCCGTCGACGGCGCTCTTCAGCCACTTTACCGATTCGGAGGGATCGCGCCGGACGCCGGTCCCGTCGCCGTAACAGAGTCCCAGACGGAGCCGGGCTTCGGAATCTCCGTGATCCGCGGCCCGCCTGAACCACCGGACCGCTTCGGTCTCGTTCCATTCGACGCCGATCCCCTCGGCATGGCAGAGCCCCCAGTAATACTCCGCGGGCGCGTATTCCTGTTCCGCCGACCGGCGCAGATACGAGAGGGCCTCCTCCGGGGAAAGGCCGATATCCGCACCTCCGGCATAGAGGAGCGCCAGTCTGTATTGAGCTTCCCTGCTGTCCTGTTCCGCGGCTTTCCGGTACCAGCAGGCGGCCTGGCTGTAATTCCGTTCCGTTCCGAAAGCCGACGCATAGCAGTTGCCCAGGTCGACCATCGAGTCAATGTTTCCCTGTTCGGCGGCGCGCCGGAACCATTGGTCGGCTTCTTCCGGGGACGCATCGACGAGGAATCCGATCTTGTAAACAAGCGCGAGAAACCGCTGGGCGTTGACATCCCCCCCGAGGGCCGTCTCCCGAATATGCGCCAGGACCGCGTCCACGGCCTCTTCATAGGAATTGTAGTCTTCGTACGGAACGAAATGCGGCTCCGGGAAATAGTCTCTCCATTCCGAGCCGGCAACCTCGCACGGTGCGGGGACGCGCCCGTTGTACACGGTCATATCGAACCACTTGGCCGCGAAACACTGCTCATCCCAGTCGCTGTCCGGGCGGCACTCTTCCGAAAAGGCCTTTTTTCTTTCCCGGCTGATATACGGTGCGAGCCGGCGGAGGTCGTTGTGTGCCAGTCTGTCTTCGTCGCGTGATGTCATCTTAAAATCCTTTCGTTTGCGTGTTCGTGTGCGGGGAAGGGGGCTATTCCTCTTTCTCTTCCGGTCCGGAACGCGGTTTCCGGGCGGATTCGTCTCCCGTCCCGGCGGTACGGCGGGAGGCATTTGCTTCTCCCGCCGTCGCCGCGCCGCCGTACAAACCGGAGAGGTCGGCCGCCTCGGAAGAACCCAGTTCCGCGGCCCTGCGGAGCATCCGAATCCCTTTTTTACAGTTTTTGCGGACATGTTCCCCGAAGTAATGCAAAACTCCCAGAACGTACAGTGCTCTTGCATCGTCCTGTTCGGCGGCCTTGCGGTACCAGTCAATGGCCTGCTCTTCGTCCATCTCCACTTCAAAGCCGGAAAACAGCAAGTCGGCCAATTCGCTCTGTGCCTGAGCGAACCCCTGCTCGGCGGACTTTTTTATCCATCGGACAGCCTCTTCGGTGTTCTCCTCGACGCCTCTCCCGTAAAGGTAACACGTTCCGAGATGGTATTCCGCGGGTGCGTGTCCCTGCCTGGCGGCTTTGAGAAGCCACTTCGCCCCTTTGGCGGAATTCTGCCTGACGCCTGCTCCGCAGAGACAGCAGAGCCCGTATTGAAACTGCGCCTCGGCGTCCCCCCGCCCGGCGGCCTCTTCATACCGCTTTGCCGCCTCGCGTTCCCTGCGCTTTTCCCGTTCCCAGGCTTCCCAGTCTATGGGAAGATCAGACGGGCAGGACTCCTCGTCCGCCTCCTGCTGTTCCGCGGCGGCGGGGTGTTCGATATTCATTTCGTGATCATTCCGTTCTTCGTTCCGGCTCATGGCGTAATCCTTCTAAAGGTCAAGGTGTGATGTTTCAATTCGTTCGGACTTTCGGCGCCGCGGCGGAGCCCGAACAGATCCGCTCATTCCCGTCCGGAACAATCCCCAGTTCCTGAAAATACTCAAATCCCTTTTTGCTGTCCGTGAACCGGATCAGCCGTCCCCTGTTGTAAATATTCTCAGGGAAAACGTTCCAAAACATGCAGTATATCCCAAGATCGTCAAAAACATACCTGGAAGGTTCAACCCCGGGCAATCGGCGGTACGCCCTTCTTTCCCATTTTTTAAACGTTGAGTTTAGCCTTTTGTACGCCACGTGCTGCAGCCATTCGGTTTTCCTCCACGTTGGGAGCCTTTCGGATTTCTCGATTTGTTCCGTCTCGAGCCTGGGAATATATCCCCAGCATGTCTTGGGAAGGCATTCCGTCACCGCCAGGTATTCCTCGGAATACCAGTCGTCGTCATGTTCGCCACTGATGAACCCCATAATGTGATTGATATTGGCGTCGTCCCTTGAAATCAACCGGTAGCGGACCCCCTGAAAGCGGGAACAAAGCTCGTCGAGAGTCTTTGAATACCCGCCCCTTTTAACGACCGTTGACCTGAACCAGTCCTTTTCCAGAAAAGACAGGTCGATATGACTGTAGTTCCTCCACACGTTGTAGATATACAGGTCTTCCAGGTCAAGCATTTTTCTCAATTCCGGATATTTGTAGAAGCAGTACGGGCAGGGATGCGGTCCGTTAATGATTCTTTGGGCCTCTTTGATAAACCCGTCGAAGAACATCCATCTGTCCTCGAACCCGCGGCCGGGGCGCCAGGTCGTCATAAAGTAGGGGGATAAGACCTGTTCGTTCCAATCGAAGGACTCGGTTCCAAAGTTAAGCGAATCGTTCTCAAAGAACCCGATTCCGTCCCGGTCTGTGTCTTCATTTCTGTAATCTCTGTGAACCCTTTTCAGTCTCCGCGGGATCATCAGAATCCCGTCTTTCACAAACGAATCCGTCGCCGGCAGCCGCAGAGGAACCTGGGCAAGATCCGACATCGCCTTTTCCAGTAGCGCCCGTTCCCCGGCGTTAAGCCTGCCGTCGGCCGGCATCCCGTTCCGGGTTCGCTCGTAATAGGAACGGACACAGTAAACCAGATAATCGAAATAATGGTCCGAAACGGCTTCTTTCAGACGGAGCCTCAGAGATTCAAAACGGCGCCATTCGCCGGGGTAGTGGGAGTACCAGATGCTGTCGTAACACTTTTCCTCTTTCTCTTCCCGAAAAACAAATCCCGATCTGATCTCTTCCTTGATCTTTCCAACTGTTGTCCGGACCAACGGAACGCACCGGTTTAGGTGTGTGTATTCATAAACCGATGTTCTGAAACTGGGCCAGTCGTCACCGAAATTTAACTGGGAATACGGCGGGACGATCATGGGGCCTTTCCCGGTAACCTCGACCTTGATATCGGTCTGTGCATTCAGATACGCGTCGCGGAAATCGTCGATACGGCAACACGAAAACTCGAGGGGAAACCCCAGTTTCAGGAAGAAGATGACCTCGTCATTTTCGGCGAACCCGGACTTCTTCTTCCGCCCGGCCGAACCGTCCGTCAGAAGAGGTTTTCCCTCCCGGTTGTCTTCAAACGAAATGTCGGTCGGCGAAACCGTTCGGGCGGCAAACCGTTCCAGCTGTTCCCTTAAATGAACATAAAGGAAATCGTAAAAAATCTTCGAGACACGCATGTTCGTATATCTTTCCGCGTGCATCAGCTTGCGCATGAACGCGCCGCGGCGGGCGTTTTCTTTATCGTGTGCGCTGATATACTGCTTCGTCACTTTCCGGTCCTCCTTTATGCACGATGTCGAATCGCGGAGCCTTTGGCCCTGTTTCCCGCTTCGGCGTCATTCTTCTTCACGGCCGGGTTTGGGAATTCCGCCCCGCACCGGCTTCCGGTTCGCCGTCCGCGCCGCTTTCGTCCGCTGCCGCATTCCATGCCGCGCTTTCCCTTTCCAGCTTCCGCTCCCTGAGTTCCCCCAGGATCATTTCGAGTATTTTCTTCACTTCCCGAAGATCCTCCAAAAGTTTGAGATTCTTCTGAATGCGCTTTTCCACCTCTTTCAGGACGCCTCGGAACTGTTCGAGCTCCGCTTCGTTTTCATTCTGTCTGTTCCGTTCATCCATTGTTTTGACCTTTCATGATATGCGTTGCGTACGGCCTGTTCCGCGTCTCGGTCTTCGCCGGACGCCTGCAGAAGAGCCAGTCTTCCTGTTCCAGTGTCAGCCGGAGTTTCGGGAGGTGCCGCGCGGCCTCCCCGCTCCCCTCCTCGATGGCCCTGACGAACCATATCGCCGATTCGAAGTCGTTCTGCAACACTCCCTTTCCGTCCATGTAGCAGAGTCCGAGCCTGCAGCGGGCTTTGGCGACGATCTCGGATTGAAGCCATCGGTGCCGGGCGGCCCTTCGGTAATATCCGGCCGCCGTCTGAAGATCGCGTCGGACGCCGATGCCGTATTCGTGAAACTCTCCCAGTACGTACTGCGATGCCGCCAGACCCTGTTCGGCGGCGCGCCGAAACCAGCGGACCGCCTCTTTCAGGTCTCTTTCGACCCCGCATCCCGTATAGTAACAGTTGCCCAGGGCGTGTTTCGCACGGGACAGGCCCCGCCCGGCGGCGAGACGGTACCAGCGGAACGCTTCGGCCCTGTCCTGCTCGATCCCGTCCCCCTTCCGGCAGCAGTCGCCCAGCCGGAGACACGCCTCGGCGTGGTTCTGCTGTGCGGCCAGTCTCAGCCATTTGACCCCCTCGGCTTGATCGCCGCCGTTATCGGGCCGGTTAAGACAGTACTGCCCCAGGAGAGACTGCGACTCCGGGTCGCCGAGTTCCGCGCGACGCCGAAGGGAAGAAACGGGATAACGGTCGAAGTAGTTCACACGACGGAGGCTCTCCGCCTTTCCATACAGCCGCGCCGCCGTGACGAAATTCTGTTTGACGCCCTTTCCGCAGAGATAGCAGCGGGCCAGCCGGTCGAACCCGTCGGGATCGTTCTGTCGGGCGGCTTTGGCGAACCAGGCGGCCGCTTCGGTCTCGGACAGGCCGGCGCCGCGGCCTTCAAGACAGCACTCTCCCAGGCGCACCTGGGCCCGCGCGTCTCCCTGTTCGGCCCGGAGACGGATCCGGTCGATTTGGCCGTAATCAGCGGTCATGCCTTCGCCTCCCCGCCGGGCCGTCCGTTTTTCCCTTTCATGGTCTGCCTTCCGTATCTGTATTGAAATCCGAGAATGCGTTCCGCGTGATGTGCCGCGGCAGTTTCCGGCGTGTCCGGCGCATCGCGGGCACAGCGGCGCCCCCTTTGCGCCGTATTGCCGGGCGGCCGGCGCCGTTCGGCTCAGGCCTGTTCAAGCTCTTCCAGTTCCCTTTCCGCTCCCACGGCCCCGCTCTTCGCCGCACTGCGGAACCACTGCGCCGCCTCGGCTTCGTCTTTCGCGACGCCGATTCCGTTCTTGTAGCAGTAGGCGAGTTCGCACATTGCGTCGGCATTTCCATGTTCGGCGGCCTTGCGGTACCATTGCGCCGCCTCGGTTTCGTTCCTGGGAACGCCGGTTCCGGTTTCGAGGCAGCGGCCCAGTTCGCGCTGCGCGGACGAATCGCCGTTTTCGGCGGCGAGACGGTAAAAATGGACCGCCTGTTCCGGATCCTGTTCCGTGCCGAACCCGTGGCGGCAGCATTCCGCAAGCCTGTATTGCGCACTGATGATGTCGTTCCGGTGAAACCTGAACGCCTCTTTGTCTTCGGCCAGTTCGGCGATCCGCCGGTACCGTCTGACCGCCTCGCCGGCGTTTTCCGGTACGCCGGTTCCGAATTCATAACAGTAAGCAAGCCGGGCGGAAGCCGCCAGAGAGCCCTGCGCCTCGGCTTTCAGAAGCCACGCGACGGCCTTTTCGGCGTCGCCCAGTTCGAGCTGCCATCGGCCCAGGCAAAGCGCCGCCTGGCCGTCTCCCTGCATTGCGGCCTTCTCCAGCCACCCGAACCCCCTGGCCAGGTCTTCCGACGAATCCGCCGTTGTGAGATACCGCATAATATAGGCTTCTCCCAGTTCGATCTGAGCATCAATGTCGCCGTTTTCGGCGTCCTCCACGAGCATTTTGTCGTCGACCCCTTCGGTAAAGCTATATTCGGGCTTTCCCGGCTCCGTGACAGAGTAAACGGTCTCGTTCTTTTCGACGGGGTGATATTCATATTTCATCGTCATGCAATTTTTTCCTTTCGATAATACAGGTTCCGTGTCATTGTCAATTCCGCTTCGCGTAACGCGCGTCAGGTCCGTTCCGGCTCCGCCGCCTCCCGGCGCAGCGCCTCCATCCTCCGGCGCGGGATGGGATCCCCCTCTTCGGCGGCGCGGGCGTACCATTTTACCGCCTCGGCCCTGTCCGGCGCGGTGCCGATTCCCTTCTCGTAGCAGTATCCCAGCTCGAACTGCCCCTCCGGGCACTTTTCGGCGGCGCGCCGGTACCATTTGAAAGCTTCGGCTTCGTCCTTTGCCACACAGATTCCCTTTTCGTAATAGCGTCCGAGCCGCAAGTCGCAGCCGCCGCGCCCGAACCGCAGATCGTAGCAGCCGTTTTCGTCGGCTTCCGCCTTCTTTTTCAGCCATTCCGTGATCTTCGCGGGATCCGCCCCCCGGAACCCGTTCCTTTCGTAACTTTCGATCAGCAGCCAGATGTCGCGAGGGTTTCCGTGTTCGACGGCGCGTTCGAGCCATTTCAGCCCCTCGCTCTCGTCCGCGCCCTCAAACTCCCCCTTCATGCAGAGGAATCCGACGGCATGTTCCGCCGGCGCGAAACCCTGTTCGGCGGACAGAAGGAAAAGCCGCCTCGCCTCGGCCTGATCCTCACTGACCCGGTCCCCCCGGTTGTAGCAGCCCGCCAGCACGTATTGCGCTTTCGCGTCCCCGGCGACGGCGTCATTTTTCAGCCGGGCGAACTCTTCGTCTTTCGTCAAATCGTAACCCATATTGTGATGCGGAATGTATATCATAGGCATTCTCCCTTTCATCATTGTTCATCTTAACGGAAAGTGTGTCCCAAGGGGGGGCGCGAAAGCGGCGCCTGCGGCTTTCGCCGCGCGTGTTCCGCCCCCCCCGCGCGGGGCGGGCCTCGTGTGTTTCCTCTCATCGGTCCTCTCTGTTCAGTCTGTGTTGCGGTTCTGTCCGGCCCCGTTCCCTCCCGGAAGGCCTGTGCTGCCGGAGTTCGGCTTTCGGACATGCCTGTTTGCGGCGTTTTGAAGCGGGAACATCCAGCTTTCCAGTCTGCGCCGCGCCGGTGCGTATCCCTGTTCGGCCGATTTGAGGTACCATTTTCCGGCCTCCTCGAAATCTCTCCCGACGCCGATGCCGTACTCGTAACAGCCGGCGAGACGGTACTGCCCTTCTTCGTCCCCCTGTTCGGCCGCCTTCCGGTACCACTCGAACGCCAGGCTCCTGTCCCGTCCGACGGCGAAACCGTCTTCGTAAAAGGCGCCCATAAGGGAGAGGGCGGGGGAGTAACCCAGCTTCACCGCCTTTCTGAGCCGGCGGAGCGCCAGGCCGGGGCTCTTTTCGAGTCCGTCCCCCCGGATATGGCAGAGGCAGAGGTTGTATTGCGCAACCGCGTCTCCCCTGCGCGCGGCTTTCCGGTACCACCGGACCGCCTCGGCAAGGTCCTTCCCGACCCCCCTGCCGTATATGTAACACCATCCCAGGTTCGTCATGGCGGCCGCCAATTCCTGTTCGGCGGCCTTTTCCGTCCAGGCGAACGCCCGCCTGAAATTTTTCCGGACGCCGTCCCCTTCAAGGAAGAAACAGGCCAGATTGTACTGCGCCTCGGAGTATCCCTGTTCCGCCCCCCTGCGGATCCACTGAAACGCTTTCGCCGGGTCTTTCTTCACGCCTTCCCCCCGAAGTAAAAGGACACCCAGATGATTCTGCGCCTCGGCGTTTCCCTGCCCGGCCGACCTCCGGATCCATTTGACCGCTTCGGTCCGGTTCCGCCCGGTTCCGTGCCCGTACAAATAACAGCGGCCCAGGTAGAGCTGCGCTCCGTCACAGCCCAGCTCGGCTCCCTTCCGGTAGTACCGGACCGCCTTTTCCTCGTCCCGGCCGACACCTTCCCCCTTGTCGTAGCAGACCCCCAGATTGGTCATCGCCGACCGGTAACCGAGACCGGCGGCTTTCTGATACAGCTCGAAGGCCCGCCGGAGATCTTTTTTGACCCCCCGGCCGGTGTAGTAAAGGACGCCCAGGCCGTTTATCCCCTTCGGGTCCCCCTGTCCGGCGGCAAGGGTGAACAGTTCAAGGGCTTTCCTTGAATTCTTTCTCACCCCGTTTCCCTCGATGCAGCGGACCGCCAGGTCCGACTGGGCCTCGGGGTTTCCCCGGCGGGCCTCCTCTTTCAGCCGCTTCAGTTCGGCGGCCGGATTCTCCCGTTTCGTTTCTGCTTTTCCGCTCATGATGACCTTTTATTCCTCTTTTCAGACGGCGGTGCGCTCCGCCCGTTTTCGGCGGAGTTTTTTATTGTGAAGTCTCTTTCGGACGTTTTGGAAAAACGCAAAGTTCGGGCAATCCGGTTTCGCCGGTTTTGTGCCCCACTTTCTTTAGGCAGCCTCAGAGATAAGTCAAATTGCCCCGGCAGCCTGTCTAACGTGCTGTATTATCCCATAAAAACAGCAACAAAGAATAAAAACGACAAAACAATGTTTGGCGCGAAACATCCGTACCTTGAGACTTGTTGGTTTGGGCTGTGCAGAAAACCCCCACCTGGGGCTGCTGCGGGAAGAACTGGAAGCGGGCCGGAAAGCGGTCCGGCTCATAGAGATGATCGCCGCGGTTCATGAGAACTGAACGAAAGGCGGCGCCCTTTTAAAGAACAACTTGCCCGGCTCTGCCGGGAACGGTTCGGCCGGATGCCGAACGGAAAACTTTTCAACAGAGGGCGTGTCTAGCGATATTAGACCGCAAGACGATCACCCGGGTCTAGAATTATAGCATATTTTTCCGCCGCAAAAAGAGGGGGTGCGAAAAAATTTTTTCGGAGGGGGAAAGCCGCGGCCGGACGGCAGAAGAGTGATCCGTGGCGGCGCGCCGCGGGGGGAGAGAAAGGGGCGCCACGGGGGGCGCAAAGGACGGCCGAGGCCGTCCGCCTTTCGGAACAGGGGCTTAACGACGGCTCAAACGGGCCGGAAGCGGGCAAGAAGCCGTGCCGGCCCCCCGAATTTACCCGGCAAGGACTCGAACCTTGACTAAGGGAACCAAAATCCCTGGTGCTGCCATTACACCACCGGGTAGCTCCTTTATATATTAACACGCATTCCGGTCCTTTCAATCCCTTCCGGCCGGAATTTCATCCGCGGGCCGCGGCGGGGTCTCGGCGGCCTCTGTCCGGGCGGGGCTCTATCGGCGGCAAAATCCCCCATTCTTACCAATTCCGATGAAGAGAGGCGGCGGATATCGCCGATATTCAGATGACGATTCCGTAGAATCGCTAAAAGGGTTATTCTCGGAATGTTAAAACAGGGAAAATAGGTTTTTTTAGCCGAATAAGCCGAACATATATTTTAGTTCAGGTAGAATTCAGATGGCGGGGTCTTGATTTTTTCAATTCAGGCCCTCCATTTAGGCGAAAAGAGATAAGAATCTCTATGGAGAGAGAGAGATAGATGGAGTTGTTTCCGATCAACACATTGCAGACAACTTTCTGGCATCTGTGATGAAGGAGGAGAAATGAAGAAGGTAGTCGGATTGGCCTTGATGACGGCGTTTTTCGCGCTGACATCGGTCTTTAGTGGGAGCCAGGCGCAGGCGGCATGGTGCGGAGCAGCATCGTACCGCTGGTGCCGCCCGACGGCTTGCGACTTCACTCAGCAGTGCAGTACCGTGATGAAAACCTGCCGCAAGGTGGTTTATGAGCAAGAGCAGGTGACCTGCTACAGGACTGTGCTGGAGAAGGTCGCCGTGCCGCAGCGGGTCCTGTGCACCCGCTATGTGCCGCAGGTATGCCAAAAACAGGTTCCGTACACGGTTTGCCGTCCGGTTTGGCAGGACTGCATTAAACAGGTTCAGTACACCGTAAACCGTCCGGTCTGGAAGGAATGCAGCAAGCAGATCCCGTACACGGTCTGCAAGCCGGTTTACGAGACCCGCCAGAAGCAGTTCACCGTTTGCCGCCCTGTCTGGCAGACCTGCCAGAAGCAGGTTCCCTATACGGTCTGCCGTCCGGTCTACGAGACGCGCCAGCGCCAGTACACCGTTTGCCGCCCTGTCTGGCAGACCTGCCAGAAGCAGGTTCCCTATACGGTCTGCCGCCCGGTCTATGAGACCCGCCAGAAGACCTACATGGTGAGCCGCCCTGTCTGGCAGACGATGCAGAAGCAGGTTCCCTACACGGTCTGCCGTCCGGTCTACGAGACCCGCCAGAAGACCTACATGGTCTGCCGCCCGGTCTGGGTCGACATGCAGAAGCAGGTCCCCTATACCGTCTGCCGCACCGTCTACGAACAGCGCCAGAAGCAGTACATGGTCTGCCGTCCCGTCTGGCAGACCTGCCAGAAGCAGGTTCCCTACACCGTCTGCAAGCCGGTCTACGAGACCCGTCAGCAGACCTACACGGTCTGCCGTCCGGTCATGACGATGCAGCAGAAGCAGGTTCCCTACACCCAGCTGGTGCCGCAGACCTGCACTCAGACGGTCCCCTACCAGTCGGGCCGCTGGGAAACCCAGACCTACACGGTTCCCGGCCAGGTGGTGACCCGCCGCGTCGCGGTCGCCGACCCCTGCGCGAAATCGTGCGATCCGTGCAATCCGTGCCAGGTCGCCTGCAAATATCAGGACGTTCAGGTTCAGCTCCCGCCGCAGCAGTGCACCCGCCGCGTCTGGGTCCCGATGACCTGCACCCGTGAAGTCCAGTATGTCCGCATGGTTCCCCAGACGGCTTACCGCACGGTGAACTACGCGGTCTGGACGAGCGTTCCCGAAACGAAGGTCGTCAACTACACCGTCTGCCGCATGGTTCCCGAGACCCGCGTCCGGACCGTCTGCTACAAGGTCTGCCAGATGGTTCAGGAACCCCGCGTGATGACCTACACCGTCGCCCGCGTCGTTCCGGAAACCCGGATGCGCACGGTCAACTACAAGGTCTGCCAGATGGTTCAGGAGCCCCGCACGGTCAACTACCAGGTTTGCCGGATGGTTCCCGAGACCCGCGTCCGGACCGTCTGCTACAAGGTCTGCCAGATGGTTCAGGAGCCGCGCACGGTCAACTACACCGTCTGCCGGATGGTTCCCGAGACCCGCACGCGGACCGTCTGCTACAAGGTCTGCCAGATGGTTCCCGAGACGAAGGTCGTCAACTACCAGGTCTGCCGGATGGTTCCCCAGACCTGCGTGAAGACGGTCTGCTACAAGGTCTGCCAGATGGTTCCCGAAACGCGCACGGTGAACTACACCGTCTGCCGGATGGTTCCGCGCACCTGCGTCCGGACCGTCTGCTACAAGGTCTGCCGGATGGTTCCCGAGACGAAGGTCGTGAACTACCAGGTCTGCCGGATGGTTCCCCAGACCTGCGTGAAGACGGTCTGCTACAAGGTCTGCCGGATGGTTCCCGAGACGAAGGTCGTCAACTACACCGTCTGCCGGATGGTTCCGGAAACCCGCGTCCGCACGGTCAACTACCGCGTCTGCGAAATGGTTCCCGAGACCCGTGTCCGCCAGATCCCCTACAAGGTCTGCCGGATGGTTCCCGAAACCCGCGTCCGCACCGTGAACTACACCGTGATGAAGAAGGTCCAGTTCGAGAAGGAAGTCATGACCTGCCGCCTGGTTTCGAAACAGGTTCCGGTCACCGTGACCCGCACCGTCCCGAAAGTGGTGACCTATCAGGTTCCGGTTCAGGTCGTGGTCTGCCGTCCGTGCGATCCGTGCAAACCCGCCTGCGACCCGTGCAAGCCGGCGTGCGACGCCTGCGCTCAGGCGAACTGACCTGACGATGAGATGACCTCCGGAACAGCCAGAACCGGAGAACAAAAAAAGACCCGCTCAAAAGCGGGTCTTTTTTTGTAGAACGCGCCGTGCGGGGGGGGCCGTGTTTCCCCGTGCGCCTACCTGGCGGCAAACCTCCCGATTTCCCGGTCGAGCAGGCGGAACACGCTGGCGATCAGATACCCGTCGGCGACCGCGTGGTTGAGCCGGACGCTGACCGGCATGACGAGCCGGCCGCTTTCCTCCCGGTACTTCCCCCAGTTGACGATGGGGGGGAAATGCAGATGCCCGTCGGGGAGTTCGACGTTCAGCGAGTCGTACGAGACCCACGGGATATACGACGCGTCGAACCAGTTCGGATGGCCGGCCGCGTCGAGACCGTATTCCCTCGTTTCCTTGGCGCGCTCGACGTCCCGCAGGGCGCCGGCGTAGAAGAGATCGTAGTCCTCGCGGTATTCCGTGTAGACGACGGTGCACGTTTCGGTGTCGTCGTGGAAAACGTACTGCGCGGGATGGACGGCGTCGTAGCAGATCAGCTCGTCCGTCCGCCACAGATAGCCCATCCTGTAATCGTCGCGGGAGTTCAGCACTTTCGAAAGGAGATACAGGAAGTTGATGTAGAATTTCGACCCCGCGCTTTTGGAATACGCCGCAAGGCCGGTCACGTCGACCCGCGCGGTCATGGAAACCGAGCATTTGCAGTCTTCGGTAAAGTGGCGGAAGACGCCCTTCCGGTAGTAGGTTTCCCTGTCGATGATCCTGTAGTTCTTGTTCATAATCACGATGCCCTTTCCGGCCGTTCCGCGCCGCTGTCAGGATTATTGCCGCTCACTGTTCTTTCTCCCCTTCGAGATTGGCGAGGGCGTTTTGCATGCGGACTATTTCTTGAATTTGAACCAGAGGGCGACCAGAGCCGCAATAGCCCACATCACCGCGTAGATGACCCATGTATAACGATCGGTCGTGAGAATGTCCCAGAGACGGGATTTGCCGCCGCGCTGACGGCGGTCCCGCCGTTTCGTTTTCTGTTTCAGCCATTTCTCGGCATCGGGAACACCGGCCTCCGCCGCCTCTTGGATACACCGGAGTCCTTTGACCTCGTCCTGTTCGACCCCGTCGCCGTTCAGATAGCATAATCCCAGCCTGAAGAGCGCCAGGTAATCGTCGCCTTCCGAGGCTTTGCGGTAAAGCCGGGCCGCTTCGGCCTTGTCCTGCTCGACCCCGTCCCCGGCCAGATACAGATCGGCCAGGTTGCACTGCGCGATAGCATCGTCCTGATCCGCCGCCATCTTCCACCACTTGGCGGCCTCGGCCTTGTCGACCTTGACCCCGTCGCCGTTCAAATAGGCGTTTCCCACATAACGCTGGGCCAGGTCGTCTCCCTGCAGAGCGGCTTTTCGGAACCAGACGACCGCCTGGGAAAAGTCCTTTTTGACCCCGGCGCCGTTGGCGAAACAGAGACCGTAGTTGCACTGCGATTCCATGTGCCCCCCTTCGGCGGCCCGGCGGTACCACTCGGCGGCGGTTTTCATGTTCTTTTTCACGCCGCCGTATCCGTATTGATAAGCGTTCGCCAAAGAATATTGCGCCTTGACGTCGCCCGCTTCGGCTCTTTCGAAGAGGGTTTCGTCGTCTTTGATTTCTTCGTCCGCGATGTCGGTGAGGATCTTTTCCAGTTCCGCTTTCGCTTCGGCGTCTCCCTGGTCGGCGGCGGCCTTGAACCATTTCAGCGCCCCCGCCTTCGCCGTTTCGTTTCCCGTTTCCCGATAGGCGGCCAGGGCGATCTTCCCCAGGTTCCGCTGGGCGTCCTTATGCCCCTGTTCGGCGGCCTTGCCGAACCACTCGATGCTTTTAGCCCTGTCCTGTTTGACCCCTTTCCCTTCGGCGGTGAAAAGTCCCATCGCGTATTGCGCGTCGGCGATTCCCCCTTCGGCGGCCCTTTGGAGCCATTCTGCTCCCTGCGCGAAATTTTTCGATACCCCCATTCCTTTTATGAAGCAGATCGCCAGACGGAACTGCGCCTTGGCGTCGCCGCTTTCGGCGGCTTGGCGGATCTTGTCGATGTCAACGTTAGGGCTACTCATTTTCTTTTTCCTTTTCGCAACGTTCTTTTTTCGTCTGGCAAACCTCGCGGCGAATACGCTTGCAACTGATCTTCCGGCCGGCTTTCAATACGGCGGGAAGCCCGCCCCGGCCGCCAAAGGAATGTTCCGTTTACGGCCTGTTTCGGGGACCGCCGAAACGAAATCAGGAATTCCGGATCCAAAGTCTGGCAGCGTTTTTGATGACCAGAATGATGACCAGCAGGATAATCCCGCCGATAATTTTTCTCTTCCGGTCCGACGCCGCCTCTTTTTTGATCTGTTCGAAGCCGTCCTGTTCAAGGCGGTCGGCGTTGCGGATCCGCCATTGAGCCTGTCGGCGAAGCTGGCTGGGACTGATTTTCATTTGACTCATTGTTTGTCACTCCTTGGCGGGTCCGGCTTTACCGGACGCGTGCCGGCCGTTATTCTGTTCTTCCTGCCCGTTGGACGGAAAGGAAACCCGTTCTCAGTTATGTTTGAAACACATAAACCATATCACCGCGCCGATGATGACCGCCCAGAGAAACGCGATGCCGCCCTTCCAGCGGCTCCAGGAACGCGCCCATTTTTCATCGGGGTCTTCCAACGGCACATAGCCCCGGGCAAACGCTTTCTCGATCCATTGCTTTCCCTCCGCCTTGTCCTTTTTGACACCGATCCCTCCCTGGTAACAGGCGCCCAGGTAATACATTGCCTCGGCGTTTCCCTGCTCGGCGGCTTTTCGGAACCACTTCGCGGCTTCGCCCGGGTTCTCGTCGAGAAGACCGTAGCCGATCAGGTAACAGGCGCCCAGACTGAACTGCGATCCGGGATATCCCAGTTCCGCGCCTTTCCGGTGCCATTTGATTGCCGCGGCTTCATCTTCTTCGGAATCTCCATGTGTGAAATAGATGTTCCCCAGCCGATAACACGCTTCGGCGTCCCCCTCCTCGGCTTTCCGGCGAAGCTCGGCCACTTCGGCGCTTTCCTCTTCCTCGTCACTGTCGTCTTCGTCGGGAACATATCCCATTTCAAGCGCCTTCTGAATCCACTTCTTCCCCTCGGCTTCGTCCTTTTCGACGCCGTAACCCGCCAGGTAGCACATTCCCAGAAGGTAGTGCGCTTCGCCGTCCCCCATTTCGGCGGCTTTTTTGTACCACCGGATCCCTTCGGCTTTGTCCTCTTTAACGCCGCAATCTCCGCCCATGTAGCAGGAGGCGACGCTGCACGCCGATCCGGCGTTCCCCAGCTCGGCGCCCTTCATGTGCCACCGGAACGCTTCCGGGCCGTTCTCTTCGACTCCGTTTCCCTCGTAGTACATGTTCCCCAGACGGTAACACGCTTCGGCGTCCCCCGATTCGGCGCGTCGGCGAAGCTCTTCCGGCGTCGCCCCGTCGGCGCCGTCGTTCCCGTTTTCGTCCGGCTCTCCGGCGAGCATCTTTTCCAGTTCCGCTTTCGCTTCGGCGTCCCCCTGGTCGGCGGCGGCCTTGAACCATTTCAGCGCTCCCGCCTTCGCCGTTTCGTTTCCCGTCTCCCGGTAGGCGGCCAGGGCGATCTTCGCCAGGCTCCGCTGGGCGTCTTTGTGCCCCTGCTCGGCGGCCTTGGCAAACCACGTGATGCTCGCGGCCTTGTCCTGTTTGACCCCTTTCCCTTCGGCGGTGAAGAGGCCCATCGGGTACTGCGCCTCGGCGAGCCCCCCTTCGGCGGCTTTCCGAAGCCAGACGACCCCCTGCGCGAAATCGCGCGGCACTCCCGCGCCTTTCATATAGCAGATCGCCAGCCGGAACTGCGTTTTGGCGTCGCCGCCTTCGGCGGCGGCGCGGATCTGGTCGATGTTCGGATTATTATCGCTCATTGTTCCTTTTCCTTTTCGATTGCGGCGAGTATCTTTTCCAGTTCCTCTTTTGCTTCGGCATCTCCCTGCTTGGCGGCTTCCCGGTACCATCCTGCCGCTTCGGCAAGATCCCGTTCAACCCCTTCGCCTTCGAAATAACAGTAGCCTAAATTTTTTTGCGCCTCTTTGCTTCCCTGTTCGGCGGCTTCCCGGAACCATCGGACCGCTTCGGTTTTGTCCTGCGCGACCCCTTTGCCTTCGCAATAACAGTGGCCTAAATTGTTTTGCGCCTCTTTGTCCCCCTGTTCGGCAGCTTCCCGGAACCACCGGACTGCTTCGTCATTGTTCTGCGCGACTCCTTTGCCTTCGAGATAGCAGTTGCCCAAATAGAACTGTGCGTCTTTGTCCCCCTGTTCGGCAGCTTCCCGAAACCACTTTGCCGCCTCGGCTGGATCCCGTTCGACCCCTTTGCCGTTATCATAGCAGACCGCCAGGTTATACTGCGCCATCGAATGACCCTGTTCTGCGGCCTTGAGGAACCATCTTGCTGCCTCGGCAGAATCCTGTTTGACACCATTGCCAATTTCGTAACAGATCGCGATATTGTACTGCGCTTCCGCGAATCCCTGTTCGGCGGCCTTGCGATACCACTTTGCCGCTTCGGCTTTGTCCTGTTTGACCCCTATGCCATCGACATAGCAGCAGCCCAAATTGAACTGGGCCTCGGCACATCCCTGTTCGGCGGCTTTGGTGTACCACTTTACTGCGTCGGCGGGGTTTCGTCTGACGCCATATCCGTTTTCGTAGCAGACACCGAGATAGAATTCCGCTTCAGGAATCTTTTCCAGAACCGCTTTCCGGAACCACTTCACGGCATCGGCGTACGACTGTTTGACCCCGACCCCGTTAAAGTAACATCGGCCCAGCTCGTATTGTGCGGGGGCGTAACGCCAATCGGCGGCGGCTTTCCGGAACATTTCCGCGGCCTTTTTAGAGTCCTGTTTGAGCCGGTCGCCGTTTTTATACATCAGGCCGACCTGGTATTGGGCTTCCTCGTCACAGTGTTCCGCCGCCGAAAGGAGCCATTTCAGCGCCAGTTTGCCGTTTTGCGGAACGCCGTCCCCCTCCTCGTAACAGAGTGCCAGCACGTAATGGGACCGGCTGAATCCCTTTTTGGCGGCCCTTTTCCACCACCTGACCGCCTCGGCCTTGTCCTGTTCGGTTCCCTCACCGTGAAAGTAGGCGAGACCGGCGTTATGCATGGCGATCACGTCCCCCTGTTCGGCGGCCCGGAGATACCATTTGAGGCTTTCCGCCAAATCCTTTTCGACAACGGTTCCGGTCGAATAATAATAGCCCAGCTTTTGCTGGCCGTCATAATACCCGTTTTCCGCGGATTTCTTGTACCAGTAAAAAGCCTTTTCGAGATTTTTCGCAACGCCTTCCCCCCGTTCGTAAAAGTAGGCCACCATACTTTGGGCCTGCGCGTCCCCCTCTTCGGCTTCCCGGAAGTACTCTTCCCGTTCTTTTTTGGTGAATCCCATATATAATGCCCTTTGCGGTGTGTGAATCAATCTGTCCGGCCGTTATACAACTTGGCGCCGGACGATGCCGGCGCGGTTCCGTTTATTTGTCATTTTCCTTTTCGAGTTCGGCGAGGGCGGCTTTTGCATCCTCGTTCCCCTGCTCGGCGGCCTTCCGGTACCACCGGGCCGCTTTGGCACGGTCCTGCGTACACCCGTCGCCGTTCAGATAACAGTTCCCCAGATTGTATTGCGCTTCGCTGTCTCCCTCTTCCGCTTCTTGCTGATAGTCACGGAAAACCAGTCTCTTATGATTAAAATCCTCGTCTTCGATCTCTTCGAGGGCCTTTTTTGCCGGTTCATATCCCTTTTCAGCCGCTTCGTTCAGCCAGTCGATCGCTTTTTCTTCGCCGCCCCAGGCACCTTCCTGAATCCACATGACCCCTTCGGCTTCGTCCTTTTCGACCCCGTCGCCGTTGAAATAGCAGAGCCCCAGATTGAAAAACGCGATCCAGGCGTCATCGCTCGTGGCGGCGCGGAAGAGGCGGACCGCTTCGGCCTTGTCCTGCGGGACGCCGTCCCCTTTGAGGTAGAGTTCACCGAGATAGCACTGCGACCACTGTTCGTCCTGGTCGGCGGCCATACGCCACCATTTCGCCGCCTCGGCCTTGTCGAGGGGAACGCCTTCCCCCGCGGCGTAAAGGTTTCCCAGCCAGTGCTGGCAGTAGTCGTCCCCCATCTCGGCGCCTTTGCGGAGCCAGTAGGCGGCCTCCTTCCAGTCTTGTTCGGTTCCGCAGAGCCCTTCCGTGTAACGGGACGCGATTTCAAAGATGGCTTCGAGATTTCCCGCCTCGGCGATCGGGCGGAGCTCTTCGATTGTCATCTTTCCGTAACTCTGATAACTCATGGTCTGTTTCCCTTTCGTGTGAATGAACTTCGGGTCCGCCGGCCCGTTCCGTCCCGGCAATGACCGGGAGAGACCGCTGATATACGAACAGGCCGTCTTGTTTTTCTCCGTTTCGGCGGCGCCGCTTGCAGCCTATCCGACCAGGTCGTACCGCAGCCCTTCCTCTCCGGTTTCCTCCACGTTTTCGTCGTACGCGTCCCAGTCGCGGCAGTCCTCCGATTCAAGCCGGAAATGAAAATTGACCGTCAGGCCGTTCTCCTCGACGAAATCCTTAAACAGGCGCGTCGCGAAGAGGGTCCCGCCGGTTCCCAAAATCCGTGAGATGTCATAACCGTTCCAGCGGGCAATATCGACGTAAAGGCCGATATGCTTGTCCCGGGATTTTCCCCTCTCGCCCAGCCCGTGCGTACAGTAACCGCAGACGGGACCCAGCGGGGGGTCAAAAACGCTTTGGGACCGTTTGTCATCGACCGCCGCGCCGTCGACGGCGATCTCGGCGAGATGATAGACCGGCAGGGGCGGAAGTTTCGCCTTGCGGACGCCGTTATGCGCGAGAACCGCGAGAATTTCGATCTTGCGGAACCGCTCAATCCCCTGAATGTCCGACCGCATGAACAGGTCCCTGCACCGCTCCGAGCAATACATGTCATCTCCATGGATAACGATGTCGGCAAAATACGGCCTGGCGACCTCGATCTGACGGCGGAGGGGAGGGGGATCGTAAAGCCTCAGAGAATGACCGCAGAGCGGGCAAAAGGGGGGCTGATTGAAAATGGGACGCGGATACAACGGGTCATTCCAATCCCGAAGATTGTCCTTGTCATAAGAAGAAATATCGTTCTCATGCCAGATGTTCGGCGTCATCTTCCCTTCGAGAATGAAAAAATCCATAATGCCCCCTATTCCGCGCCGGCCGTCTCTTCGATCCGTTCGACCTTGATGATGACCGGGCGGAGCCCGTCGTTGCAGGAGCAGATCGCCATGTTTTTGTGCTCCTCGTTCATCCAGTCGTTGTAGTACCAGCTGCTTTCCATGTTCGCGCCGTTGGCCAGGGCGAACACGTACTGATAGATCGCTTTCCATGCCTCGTCGCAGAACCCTTCCGGTTTGGCGTAGTCGGCGTAGAAGACCTGCCCCTCCTTCATCAGGGGGCACGTCGAAAGGCCCGGCACGCCGTATTCCCTCGCCAGGTCTTCCTGGAGTGTCGTTTTCAGTACGGTCAGTCTGCATTTGTGCATCATCGGAAATGCTCCTTTCATTCCGCGGGGCCGATTCCGTACAGTCCGGCGACGGTTCCGTCGATCTCGGTGTCGGTCTTTGCCGTTTCCGCGGCGAGGCGGAGAAGCCCGGTTTTCGACGTGTTGAAGAACTCCTCCCACTCCGCCTCTTCGCTCAGCTTCGGTTTCGCCTTCTGCTTTTTCAGCTCTTTGAGGAACCCGCCAAAATCGAGCGTTTCGAACGTCTCGAGCGCCTGTGTGATTTTGAAGGGGTCGAAATGATTCAGAAGCGACCGGTGAAACTTCGCGCGGACGCTCTGCAGTTCGCGGGTCAGGTCAATCCGCTTTTCGGCAAGCGCGGCGAGCGCCGCGCTCTCTTCGGGGGAAGCGGCGGGGACGGGGAAATTCTCGAAGTAGACCTTGCGGATTTCCCGTCGGTCGTCGCCCAGAACCGGGCAGTTACTCAAAATCCACTGTTTGGCAAGCGAGGAATTCAGAACTGCCAGCAGATAGGGAAGGGAAACCGATTCGTCGTTTGCCGTGATGATAAACGCCTTATTGTTACAGACGTGCCCTTCTGTGTCATAGCTGAAAGGAAGGAATTTAGTGATTTCCGGGTAGATAATTTTCGGCTTGGCGAAGTCCTGATAATATGCGGCCGCCCATCTTTGTAAAGCGTACCATTCATAACGAATTCCCGTTTCAGCTTTGTTGCGCGCGGCCAGCTTCTTTTTAAAAAGAGAAAGATGTCGATAAACGGCCGGATAGTCTTTTTGGAAAAGTTTTTCCGCTTCTTCGGATACACCGGTTATAGTTGTATCGAGATGAAGCGGGAAGTGCCACGGAATAAATATCTGCCAAAACCCCTTCCATTCTCCGTAATACGCCGAAATGTCGCGCCCGCGGAGAAGCGGTCTGATAATCTCGGCGCTCTTCGGGTCTTCGGCAACCAGTCTTTCTTTTGTCGGTGTGTCAATGCAGAAAGCCTCGTTGTAGCCGGTTTTGATGCCGTAGTTGATCGTAATCGCCAGCTCCTTCAGCGGTTTTCCGGCGCTTTTCATCTTTTCGAAGAGAGTGGTCTGCGAAGGATCCTTCAAGACCCACATCTCCTCGTCGAAATCGGCGGTGTATTTGTTTTCATCGAAGTGCGATTCCAGATCGGTCGGAATGGCGTTGCATTCACACGCTTCAATGCGGTGCTGATTCTCGGCTTTTCTGAAAACAAGAATAACCGGGTCGGTGTTCGCGTCCGAAAAAACCGGAACGCCGGGAAAATCGACGAGAATCTGCGGATTTGTCTTTCTGATAAAAAACTTTCTCAGCTCTTTTCCGTAATTTCCCCGCATCCATTTGTTTGAGGAGATATAGCCGAGAAGACCGTCCTGTTTCAGAAGTTTCCAGCCCTGTTCATAAAACAGGCAGTAAATGTCCGCCGACTTGTTGAACACCTCGAACCCGCACTTGGCGTAGCGGCCGCTCATCGGCCCCATTGTCTGGAGCTGGACGTACGGCGGATTTCCGATCACGGCGTCGAACCCGCCGAACGGGAACTCTTTCTCCCAGTCGAACTCTTCGGTGATGAGGCTGTTCCCGCACTTGATGTTCGCCGAGAGGTCGCTGAGTTTCCGGCCGGGCCGGCATGTGTGGAGCCAGAGGGAGAGGCGGGCGATTTCAACCGATTCTTCGTTGATGTCGACCCCGTAGAGGTTCCGTTCCAGGATCGAGGCGTCGACGTCCTCGAAGACCAGCGCGCCGGCGCCCGTCTGGATGTTCGCCGACCAGCGGTCGATTTTTTTGTGCTCCCGGACGAGGAATTGGAGCGCGGCGACCAGGAACGCGCCCGACCCGCACGCCGGATCGCAGATTTTCAGGCCGAGGAGCCAGGCGCGGTATTCGGACAGGAGCCCTTCCAGCCGCGCGCGCTCCGGCTCGGCTTTCGCGCCCTTCTTTTTGCGCGGTTCGCGGGGCGCGAAGAGTTCGTCGGTGATTCCGAGCCCGGCCTTCTTTTCGGCGCAGAGGGCGCCGAGCGTGTTTTCGACGATGAACCGCGTGACGAACGGCGGCGTGTAGAAGACGCCGTCCTTTTTCCGTTTCGAGACGGCGGGCGCGTTCCCCCCGCTGCCGCCGGCTTCGAGCGCGGCCGCCATCTCTTCGATTTCGGAGAGGGAATGCTCGAAGATGTGGCCGAGAATGTTCACGTCGACTTCGGTCGCGAAATCGTAGTCGCTCAGCTTCTGCGTCCAGCGGGCCAGGAGCGCGTCGTCGAGCACGAGCCCGTCGAGAACCGGGTCGGGCGCGAAGAGCCCGCCGTTATACGCGTGGATCCCCAGCGCGGCGTTCCCGCCGTTGATGAACCCGAAGTATTTCACGAACTGCGGGTAGAGACGCGCCTCCGGGTCCCACGCGCGGTCGCTCCGCCATTTTTTGATGATCGTTTCGGTCGAGTTGACCGGCAGAAGGCCGCGGTCCTCGCAGAAGAAGATGAAGATGAACCGGTCGAGGAGCTTCTGCGTCTTGCGGAACAGAAGGAGCTTTTCGTCCCGCGCGGGGGGCGTTTCGCGCCGGGCGAGGATGTCGTCGAACAGCTCCCGCTTGAACGCCGAGTAGTCGGCGTAGAGCTTTTCGGTGATCGACGTTTCGTTCTGCCGGCTCGCGTCGAACAGGCGGGCGGGGAGGTCCCTGTCGAGCAGGGTCTCTTTCGAGAGGGCCAGCCAGAGCCGGTCGAACTCGGCGCGGGTCAGCTCGAACAGGCCGAACTCGATGAAGTCGAGCGTACTGTCGATGTAGAGGCGGAGCCGCTCGAAGTTCGACGTGATCACATAGCGGACGCCCCGGTGCGCGTTCTTGTATCCGAACGCCTGCGCCTCGACCCTGTCGAGGTCGGTGGTGCGCGTGTCTTTCAGCTCGATCACCGCGCAGACCTTTCCGCCGCGGAGAAGCGCCCCGTCGGCGGACCGCGCGTTGAGGACGTTTTTCAGCTCGCGGGTCAGGTTATGGTTTTCGGCGGGCGCGAGAGTGTAGCCGAGGATCTCGCCGAAGAGTTTCGCCAGGAATTCCCCCTGGAGCTGCTCCTCGGTCTGCGCGCGGATATTCGCCTGGACCGCGGGATTCAGAAAGAAGGCGCGGAACTCCTCCCACGCCGGTTCGGGCGCGGCGTTTTCGCGGCACGCCTTGCGCAGGGCGGAATCCTGAAACAGGGACATGGACAAAATTTCCTTAAAACAGACCCGGCTGTTAACGACTGACAAGGGGATTATACCCTACAGCCTCTTCCGGCGCAAACCGCCCGCCGCGGTTTCGCACCGGAATAACGTCTAGGTCAGGTCGCGCGCCCGCCAGCGAGCGGGCGCCGCCGGCCGGGTTCAAAACATCGACGGGAATTA
>JAEEGL010202417.1_pt1 | contig 42969 bp, 28 predicted proteins | sample 9134231 | NCBI WGS metagenome assembly JAEEGL01 (sample SAMN16246548, study PRJNA631951) | gut metagenome | biome: gut microbiome; feature: rumen; material: fiber-attached | host: Bos | place: Iran: Karaj | collected 2018-10 | reverse complement strand
GGTGGAGAATGTCAACTACTTCCGCGACAAGATGATGGCCGCCGGATTCGATATCAAACCCACACAAAGTGCTATCTGTGCCGTGATGCTCTACGATGCCAAACTCTCACAGGTGTATGCAGCAAAAATGCTCGAAGAAGGCATTTATGTAACAGGATTCTACTATCCCGTGGTGCCAAAAGGACAAGCCCGCATACGCGTGCAGATATCTGCAGGACACAAGCGCGAACAGCTCGACAAGTGTATCGAAGCCTTTGTGAAGGTTGGACATGAGTTAGGCGTGCTTAAATAAAGTTAAAAGTATAAATAATTCTTAATCGGACTGCAAGGGTAGAAGGCAATGCCAATAAAAATGTCTACCTTTGCAGTCCGATTATTATGTGGGGGAGTCTTAGGCCCCCAAGGATTGACATGTTAATAGTGGTACTTTTGGCCAGGTGCCATGGTTAGTGAATTGCCGGTCCAAACAAAGTAATGGTTTTTTAGTAGTAAATTTTTAAAATTCAGAATGGACACTTTAAGTTACAAGACTGTCTCAGTGAGCAAAGAGGCAGCTCAAGCTAAGAAAGAGTGGGTAGTAATCGATGCCACCGACCAGGTGGTGGGCCGTCTGTGCTCCAAGGTTGCCAAGCTTCTGCGCGGCAAGTATAAGCCCTCTTTCACACCGCATGTTGATTGTGGTGACAATGTGATTATCATCAATGCATCCAAGGTTATCTTTACCGGCAAGAAGGAGACCGAAAAAGTCTATACCCGTTATACCGGCTATCCTGGAGGTCAGCGTTTCAACACTCCCGCTCAGCTTCGCCTGAAGAAAGACGGTGTGGAGCGTATTCTGCGTCATGCTGTCAAGGGCATGCTCCCCAAAGGAATCCTCGGACGTCATATTCTCGACAACCTCTATGTCTATGAGGGAACTGAGCATCCCCATGAGGCCCAGAAACCGAAAGCAATAGATATTAATCAGTACAAATAATCACAACAATGGCAATAGTATATAATGCAATAGGTCGCCGTAAAAGTGCAGTGGCACGTGTCTACTTGAGCACTGAAGGCACAGGCAAGATAACCATCAACAAGAAGGATCTTACAGAATATTTCCCCTCAGCTATTCTGCAGTATGTGGTGAAACAGCCGCTCAACCTGCTTGAGGTGGCCGAAAAATATGACATCAAGGTGAATCTTGATGGTGGTGGTTTCACCGGACAGAGCCAGGCATTGCGTCTTGCTATCGCACGCGCTCTCGTGAAAGTGAACGAGGAAGACAAGAAGAACCTCAAGGACCATGGATTCCTTACCCGCGACTCACGTGCCGTGGAGCGCAAGAAGCCGGGTCAGCCCAAGGCTCGCCGTCGCTTCCAGTTCAGCAAGCGTTAATATTCTGAACATCGCTGTTTAGCATCCAAACCGGCGCGACTCGCCGCTGCCTTATGGTGGTGCGATTACCCGCAGGTTGGGTTCGTCATAACTTAAAAGGAACGTAAACAAATAATTATTAAAATGTCAAGAACTAATTTTGAACAGTTGCTGGAGGCTGGCTGCCACTTTGGTCACCTCCGCCGTAAATGGAATCCCGCCATGGCTCCCTATATCTTCATGGAGCGTAATGGTATCCACATTATCGACCTTCACAAGACCGTGGCCAAAATAGACGAGGCTGCTGAGGCTCTCAAGCAGATCGCCAAGTCGGGCAAGAAGGTTCTCTTTGTTGCTACTAAAAAACAAGCCAAGAATATTGTGGCCGAGAAGGCTGCGTCTATCAACATGCCCTACGTGATTGAGCGTTGGCCGGGCGGTATGCTCACCAACTTCCCCACAATCCGCAAGGCTGTGAAGAAAATGGCCAATATCGACAAACTCATGGATGACGGCACCTTTGCCAATCTTTCCAAGCGCGAGCTCCTCCAGATCACCCGTCAGCGTGCCAAGTTGGAGAAGAACCTCGGTTCTATCGCCGACCTGACCCGTCTGCCCTCCGCACTCTTCGTGGTGGACGTGATGAAGGAGAACATCGCTGTGAAAGAGGCCAACCGTCTGGGTATCCCTGTGTTCGGTATCGTTGACACCAACTCCGACCCTGATGACATCGATTTCATCATCCCTGCCAACGACGATGCCAAAGACAGCATCGACGTGATTCTCACCGCTTGCTGCACAGCTATCGCTGAGGGTCTCGAGGAGCGCAAGGCTGAGAAGGCTGATGAGAAGGCTGCTGCTGAGCAGAGCGAGGAAGCTGCCGACGCCAAGCCCAAACGCCAGCGCCGTGCCCGCAAGGATGCTCCCGCTGCCGAGTAATTAGACAACCAAGCAACATTAACACAATCCAAAAACAAGAAACAATACAATGGCTGTTACAATAGCTGACATACAGAAACTCCGCAAAATGACCGGTGCCGGTCTGTCGGACTGCAAGAAAGCCCTCACCGAGGCTGACGGTGACATTGAGAAAGCAATCGAGCTCGTCCGCGAGCGCGGTTTGGCCATCGCTGCCAAGCGCAGTGACCGTGAGACATCTAACGGTTGCGTGCTGGTGAAGGTGGAGAACGGATTCGGTGCTACTATCGCCCTCAAGTGCGAGACTGACTTCGTGGCCAATGGCAAGGACTTCATCGCCCTCACACAGTCGATTCTCGACGCTGCTGTTGCCAACAAGTGCAAGACGATTGAAGAGGTGCAGGCTCTGAAGCTTGCCGACGGTACTGTCGTGAGCGAGGCCGTGACCCAGCGTTCCGGTATCACCGGTGAGAAGATGGAACTCGACGGATACATGTATCTCGAGGGTGAGAACATCTACACCTATAACCACCAGAACATCAACCTGCTCTGCACCATGGTGCAGCTGAACAAGGACAACGAGGAAGTGGGACACCAGCTCACCATGCAGGTGGCTGCCATGAAGCCCATCGCCCTCGACGAGGCCAGCGTACCCCAGGAGGTGAAGGACAGCGAGTTCAAAGTGGCTGTGCAGAAGACAAAGGAAGAGCAGGTGGAGAAGGCTGTGGTGAGCGCCATCACCAAGGCTGGCATCAACGCCAACCTCGTGGACAGCGAAGACCACATCAGCTCCAACATCGCCAAAGGCTGGCTCACTGAAGAGGAAGCTCAGAAGGCCCGCGAAATCCGTGCCAAGGTGTCGGTGGAGAAGGCTGCCAACCTGCCTGAGCAGATGATTCAGAACATTGCCAAGGGTCGTCTGGCCAAGTTCTTCAAGGAGAACTGCCTCGTGAACCAGGAGTTCATCCAGGACAGCAAGATGAATGTGGCTCAGTATTTGAAGTCCAACGACAAGGAGCTTAGCATCGTTGATTTCAAGAGATTCACTTTGCGTGCAGAATAAATTGCCCTGCAATTAAATATGAATGATATAGCGCCGGTCGTAGTAAAAAGCGACCGGCGTTTTGTCTTTTATCAATTGTTTTTGATTTTTCTACCAATACCAAGGTGACATGAAGATACTTGCTGTGGGAAAGAATTACGCCCAGCACAATAAAGAAATAGGCGATACGTTATATAAACAAGAGGAGCCCGTTATATTCCTCAAGCCCGACTCCTCACTGCTCAAGGACGGCAAGCCCTTCTTCCTGCCCGACCATTTGGGACGCGTGGACTACGAAGGAGAGCTGGTGGTCCGTATCTGCCGTTTAGGCAAGCATATTCCTGAGCGTTTCGCACACCGCTATTACGATGCGGTGACAGTGGGGGTAGACTTCACTGCGCGCGACTGGCAACGGAGACTGAAAGAGCAGCAGTTGCCCTGGGCCATGAGCAAGGGTTTCGATGGGGCTGCTGTCATCGGCACCTGGGTGGAGACAGGAGCGTTGCCTCCTGTGCAGGAATTGCATTTCTCGCTTGCACGCAACTCGCTGGTTGTGCAGCAGGGTGATGCACATGACATGCTCTTCACTATCGACAGCCTTATAGCCTATGTGAGCCAGTTTTGCACCCTCAAGACGGGTGACCTGCTCTACACTGGTACCCCTGCAGGAGTAGGACCTGTGGCTGTGAACGACCATATTGAGGGCTGGATAGAGGAAAAGAAAGTGTTGGATTTCAATGTCAAATAGCAAAGTCGTTTGTCGATTGCTTTTATTGGGAATTGCCTTATGGGTCAGTGTGTTGTCAATACGCGCTCAGCAATTCTTCAACCTGACCGCCGATGAGGTCAGGATAGATACTGTGTTGCCACGGTTCAGTTGTGCTTTGCCCTTGCCTGAACAGTATGCTGATTCTGTATACCATGTCAGCATTGCCTATCCGGAGTTTATCGAGATGACATCTTCCGACATTCAGCGTTATCTGGCCATTACCACCGATTCCCTGCCCGAGATGCCAGTGGTGGAGTCACAGTTGGTAGTGAGTCGTAAGAAGGGCAGTCTGGAGGTCTCGTTGGTGCCCCTGGCCTATCGGCAAGGAAAATATTGTATGCTGGTAAGCTTCATGCTGAAGGTGGAGGCAGTGCCACGCTCCCACAGAGCACGGCAGGTGGACGGTGATACAGCACCTGCCGACCGTTATGCAGCCAACTCGGTGCTTGCAAGCGGACGATGGGTGAAAATACGGGTCCCCTCTTCCGGTATCTATGAGATCAGTGACGCATTGGTGCGCAAGGCTGGCTTCAGCAGCAAGAGCCGTGTCAAGGTGTATGGTCATGGCGGCGCACTGATGAAGGAGTTGCTCAACGGCACTGACCTTATGGCCACTGACGACCTGAAAGAAGTGCCTGTGTGCATAGTGGGCAACCGTCATCTTTTCCGCGCACAGGGACCTGTGAGTTGGGACTTTGACAATTCCATGCGGCGCACCCGCAACCATTATTCCGACTATGGCTACTACTTCCTCACAGAGAACGATGACGAGCGGCTCGAGGTGGACAGTACATCTTTTATGTCGTATTATCCCGCCAATTCTGACTATCACACTCTCCATGAGGTGGACAACTTTGCCTGGTACCATAGCGGACGCAATTTCTTTGAGAACAATCCCATTACAGCGGGCTCGTCGAAGGTGTATGTGATAAACCGTCCGGGTGCCTCTGCTACAGGACGGCTTGCCGTATCGGTCTCGGCTGGCGCTGCCTCCAGACTGTCAATCGAACTGAACGACTCGCTGATGGGACAGGCAAACATCTCTGTGGGTGGCAATGACAAGGCCGGACAATTTACAGGTGTCTTTGAAGTGGGTAATCTCCATGCCTCCGACACCGTCAGAATCTCTGTACTGAGCGGTGGCCCTGCCCGGCTCGACTATATAGACCTGTATACCCCTGTGCCCCGCCCGGCACCCAATCTGCATACGGGCAATTTTGCCGCACCCGAATTTGTGTATCAGATTACCAATCAGAATCTGCATGCGCACACCCCCGCCGATATGGTGATTATTATTCCAACCTCCCAGAATACGAGGGCGCAGGCGGAGCGTCTGGCTGCATATCACGAACAGCATGACTCGCTGCGCGTGCGTATAGTGCCGGCGGATGAGCTCTTCAACGAGTTTTCCAGCGGTACCCCCGATGCCAGTGCCTACCGCAACTATATGAAGATGCTTTACGACAGGGCACAGACGGAGGCCGACATGCCCAAGTATCTCCTGCTCTTTGGCGACGGATTGTGGGACAACCGTATGGTTACCGCTGAGTTCTCCGGATATTCACCCGACGAATTCCTTCTATGCAAGGAAAGTGAGAATTCATTCAGCACTACCTCCAGCTATGTAGATGACGGATATTATGGCTATCTCGACGATGGCGAGGGGGCAGATCCTCTCTCTTTCGACAAACTCGATATCGGTATCGGCCGCATCAGCTGCCGAACTGTAGACGAGGCGAAGATTGTGGTCGACAAGACCATTTCCTACGCTGAGAACAAAGAGGCGGGCGCATGGCAGAATGTGGTTATGTTCCTCGGCGATGACGATGGAACCGGGCACATGAGGGTTACCAACGAGTGTGCCGAGATTATAAGCAATCTCCATCCTGGCTATCATGTCAAAAAAGTCATTTGGGACGCCTATGAGCGGATGGCCTCATCCACAGGATTCTCATATCCCGATGTGACAAAGATTGTGAAGCAACAGCAACAGGCGGGAGCCTTGCTCATCGACTACTGTGGACATGGCTCCGAAATCAGTATCTCCCATGAACGGGTGCTCACCCTTAGCGACTTCCAGTCATTCACCAATACACATTATCCCATCTGGGTGACCGCCTCCTGCGACATCATGCCATTTGACGGACCCAATGAGAATATCGGTGAGGCAGCCATGTTCAACCGCAATGGTGGCTCTGTGGCTTTCTTCGGCACAACGCGCACTGTCTTCACCAACTACAACGACCCCATCAACAAGGCTTTCGTGCGCCATGTTCTCAGCACACCCGACGGCAAGCCCATCGCCCTAGGCGAGGCTCAGCGTCTGGCAAAAAATGAGATGATAACCTCCGGCAGAGACAAAACTGCCAACAAACTGCAGTATTCACTGCTTGGTGACCCTGCCCTGCATCTCTGCCTGCCTACTCTCACTGCCGTGGTGGACAGTATCAACGGGCAGCCACTGAAAAACGCCGATGAGACCATGCTGCACGCAGGCTCAACCGTCCGTGTGACAGGGCATGTGGAGAGCAATGGTGAACCCCTTACCGACTATGACGGCATTGCCGCCCTCACCGTGCGCGACAGCGAGGAACTCATAGTGTGCCGTATCAACGAGGGTACTTATGATGATCCCTTCACCTATTACGACCGTCCCAATGTACTTTTCAGCGGCACTGACAGTGTACATGGCGGACGATTTGACATCACTTTTGCCGTACCGATGGACATACGCTATGCCGAGGGCACAGGTCTCATGAACATCTATATGGCCGATAACACCCATCAACGTATTGCTCATGGCGCCATGGACGACTTCATGCTGGGCGATGCCGATGAACTGGGTAACGACTCCATCGGTCCTTCCATCTTCTGCTATCTCAACACCCCGTCGTTCACCAATGGCGACAAGGTGAACAGTACTCCTTATTTCGTGGCTGAAATCAATGATCGTAACGGCATCAATGCCTCGGGCACAGGCATCGGTCATGACTTGGAGCTCATCATCGACAATGAGATGACCCGCACCTATGTCCTCAATGACCATTTCACCTACGATTTCGGAAGCTACACATCGGGCAGTACCTACTTCAACATTCCTGAGCTCAGTGCAGGTATGCACAAGTTGCGTTTCAGGGCATGGGACATCCTGAACAATTCCTCCACCGCCGAGCTGAGCTTCACAGTGGTGCCTGGACTCAGTCCGCAACTCTTCAGTGTGGCCTGCACAGACAATCCCGCCACCACGTCGACCACCTTTATCGTCAACCATGACCGTAATGGCTGCAATATGGATGTGGAGTTGGATGTGCTCGACCTCAGTGGAAGACTTCTGTGGCAACACCGGGACATTGGTGTCACCACCGACGGTGCTTACACTCTTCAGTGGGATCTCACCATTGACGGAGGAGAAAGGTTGCAGACGGGTGTCTACCTCTACAGGGTGAGTGTGAGCTGCGATGGCAGCAAGAAGGTGTCGAAAGCCAAGAAACTCATCGTGATAGGCAATAATTGACCCACTGTGACGTTATAAAATTACATCAAAAATCTGAATAGACATACTTGATAAATGAACCGGATTTGTAAACTTTTTCTCGCGGCGGTTGCCTCCTCGCTCACCCTCACAGCAGGGGCGCAGGACAAGGAAGATATGTTCAACCCCGTGAATACTTCTGTCACTTCGCAAACGATAGCTCCTGATGCCCGTGCTGCAGGTATGGGCGATGTGGGTGCGGCCACCGACCCCGATGTGGTGTCACAATACTGGAACCCCGCCAAGTATCCCTTTACTATTTCCAGGGCCGGTGTGGCGCTTAACTACACACCTTGGTTGCGTCAGCTTGTCAGTGATATGGATCTTGCCTATTTGGTGGGTTATTACCGCATAGGCGACTACAGTGCTGTGTCGGGCTCTCTGCGTTATTTCTCGCTTGGTGAGGTGATGACGAGCAGTTCGCTCGATGCCGCCAATGACATGACAATCAATCCCTATGAGATGTCGCTCGATGTGGCCTACTCGCTTATGCTGAGCGAGAACTTCTCACTTGCCGCTGCAGTGAGATGGATTTACTCTGACCTCACCTACGACTATACCGAAGACACCAGCCCGGGTTCAGCGTTTGCCGCAGATGTATCTCTTTACTACCAGAATTATCTCAATCTCGGCTCAAGGGAATGCCAGTTTGGATTGGGTATGAATGTTAGCAACATCGGTAGCAAAATCACTTTTGGAGGTGATGACCACAGTGAGTTTATTCCGACCAACCTGCGTCTGGGTGCCTCGCTCATGATACCTGTCGACGAGTACAACCGTTTCACTATAGCCGCCGACGCCAACAAGCTTCTCGTGCCCACTTATCCCAAGCAGAGGGAGGAAGAAACCTCACAAGAGTATCAGGACCGTCTTGAGCGTGAGTATTTCGATGTGTCGAGTATCAGCGGTATATTCAAGAGTTTCAATGATGCTCCCAATGGTATGAAGGAGGAAATGCAGGAGATACAATGGAGTGTGGGTGCCGAGTATGTTTATCATGACCAGTTCTCCATCCGTGCAGGTTATCACCATGAGAGTGAGAACAAAGGTAACCGAAAGTACTTCACCGTTGGTGCCGGGTTCAAGATGAGTGTCTTTTCACTTGATGCCGGTTATGTGATAGCCACAGCCAAGAGCAATCCTCTCGACCAGACGTTACGCTTTACCCTTTCGTTCGACATGGACGGAATAAAGGACCTCTTCCATCGCAGATAATATGGACATCAGGGTAGGTTTCGGATTTGATGTGCATCGTCTCGTAGAGGGACGTGAATTGTGGTTGGGAGGCATCCGTCTGGAGCATGAGACGGGATTGCTTGGCCATAGTGATGCTGATGTGCTCATACACGCTATCGCCGATGCGTTGCTTGGCGCTGCCAATATTCGCGATATCGGTTATCACTTCCCCGACACTTCAGAGAGCACCTTGAATATGGACAGCAAGGTGTTGTTGGCAGAAGTGATGAGACTCATCGCCACAAAGGGATATCGGTTGGGCAACATTGATGCCACGGTATGCGCCGAGAGACCCAAACTCAATCCGCATATCCCCGCCATGAAGGCATGCCTTGCAAAAGTGATGGATACTGACGAGGACCGCATCTCCATCAAGGCCACCACCACCGAACGGCTCGGTTTCACCGGCCGTGAGGAGGGCATTTCGGCCTATGCCACAGTATTGATTGAGAGATAGTTTTTTTGTGAATGTTTGCCTTCCCGGATTCTCTTTGGGAAGCATAAAGAAAAAAAGTACGCTGCCACTCTTCATTGAGTAGCAGCGTACGAGCCTATGTTTAACTAAAAACCTTTTCAAAATCAAAGGGAACCTCACGGCAGCCTTTGTTAAACCAATTACAATCTTTAATTGATACCTTAACCTAATAACTAAAACCTAAATCTATTACTACTAACCTAAACAATCTATTAACCTTTTGACAATGCAAAGGTACAGCCATTTTGATTCGTTTCCAACTTTTTCAAGCCGTTTCTCTAAAAAAAGCCCCTGTTCTTGACTTAAATCAATGGCTGTTTGCGCACACAGCACAAAAAAGAGCCTTTTTTTCCAAAATATGCAATTTGCTTCCTAATATGTGAATGATAGAAAATCCTATCAATTGTATGTATTTTTTTAAGCGGAATGCAAAATTTGTATTATCTTTGCAGAGATGTGTTATGATTTATGCACATCGTAGTGTTATGGCTTTGCTATGGTTAAAAAATTGCTATGAGAGTACTGATAGTCAATACAAGCGAGAATACTGGTGGAGCCGCCGTTGCCGCAAAGCGGTTGATGAATGCGCTCAATAGCAACGGTGTGAAGGCAAAGTTGCTGGTGGCAGAGAAAACCAGCGACAATGTCTCTGTGGCGTCGCTGCCCAACAGGCTGCGTCACTCGCTGCATTTCCTGTGGGAACGATGGTCTATTTTTGTGCATTGCTGGTTTTCGCGCAAGCATCTCTTTGAGATAGACATAGCCAACTGCGGTACCGACATCACCCGTCTCAGAGAATTCAAGGAGGCTGATGTGATACATCTCAGTTGGGTGAATCAGGGTTTGCTCTCATTGGGTGGTATCCGTAAGATACTCGAATCAGGCAAACCCGTCGTATGGACCATGCACGATTTGTGGCCTGCTTCCTCTATCTGTCATTATGCCCGTGGATGCACCCGGTTCCAATCGGGTTGTCATCATTGTCCGCTGCTGCCGCGGGGTGGCGGCAACCATGACCTTTCCTTCAAGGTATGGCGCCGAAAGACAAAGATGCTCAGTGGCAAGAGTATCCACTTTGTGGCATGCAGTAAGTGGTTGGCGGCTGAGGCACGTAAGAGCGGACTCCTTCACGACCAGTATATTACCGATATTCCTAATCCTATTGACAGTCATGTTTATCAGGCTGGTGACAAAATGAAGGCAAGGATAGCTGTCGGTCTTCCAACAGACAAGAAAGTGATTCTCTTTGTCTCGCAGCGGGTCACTGACGAACGGAAGGGCATGCGCTATTTTGTGGAAGCACTGCAAAAACTGGTGGAACAATATCCTGAAATGAAAGAAAATGCTGTGGTAGCTGTCCTTGGAGGCCATGCTGAGGAGGTGACAGAACAGTTGCCCGTGCAAACTGTTCCTTTGGGATATGTGAGCGATGTGGGCCGCATTGTGCAGATATACCAATCTGCTGATGTGTATGTGTTGCCCTCATTGGAGGACAACCTCCCCAACACGGTGATGGAGGCCATGGCTTGCGGTGTGCCTTGTGTGGGATTCGCCGTAGGCGGCATTCCTGAGATGATAGACCATGAGCTCAACGGTTATGTGGCGCGTCAGCGTGATGCCGCCGATTTGGCCGATGGCATTCATTATGTGCTTAGCAGCACCGACTATGCTGTGTTGAGAAGAGAAGCGCTCAAGAAGGTGGCGCTCAACTATTCGCAGCCGCATGTAGCCATGAAATACATAGATGTATATGAGCATGCGCTCGCACAGAATAATTATCGACTGTAATGAAGTTTTCAATAGTGACAGTGACATTCCGGGCCGCTCAGACCTTTCCCAGAACTGCAAAGAGCGTGATGGAGCAGACCTACACTGATGTGGAGCACATCATTGTCGATGGAGGTTCAAAGGACGGTACATACCAGCTGATTGAGGCCTACGAAAAAGATAACCGTGACAATGGGCAGGGCCATGCTGTGAGATGGCTCTCCGAGCCCGACAAGGGCATCTACGATGCTATGAACAAAGGGCTCCGTATGGCTACGGGTAAGTATGTGTGCTTTCTCAATGCCGGTGATAAGTTTCCCTCTCCACATACACTCAGTGATATAGCCGCTCAGGCTGAGCAAGCCTATGATGAAGACCATGAATGGCCTGCTGTGCTTTTTGGCGACACCAACATTGTGGACGATGGGGGACATTATCTGGGGCCGCGTCATCTTTCGCCTCCAGAGCGACTGTCGTGGCGCTCCTTCAGGCAGGGAATGCTGGTGTGCCATCAGGCATTTTATGCACGAACCGATTTGGCACAGGTTGCTCCTTACGACCTGAGATACCGCTTTTCGGCCGATGTGGACTGGTGCGTACGGGTGATGCGTCAGGCTGATGCAAAAAAACTGCGTTTGCTCAACTTACACATGCCTGTGGCTGACTATCTGAACGAGGGACAGACCACGAAAAACCATTGCAAGTCGTTGAAAGAGCGTTTCTTTGTGATGGCCAGCCATTATGGATGGCTGATGACATTGGCCATGCACGGATGGTTTGTAGTGCGGGCATTGCTGAAAAAACTCAGATTATTGAAGTAATCAAAATATAAAAAAGAAAGCTTATGAAAAAATTTGTTTTAAGTTTGGCTGTATTAGTGGCCGCAACTTTCTTCTCTGTGTCAGCACAGAATGTAAAGTCAAGACCCAAGGCAAAGCCTGTAACAACGGTACAGAAGAAATCGAGTGCTGCTACCACAGCAGCCAGGGAGAAGGTCGGCAAACCAACAGTCACTGCTGGCCGGCACCGCTCGGTGGCACAGCCCATTTTGAAGCAGCAATCCAAAGTTAAGCAATCTACCCTGCGGCAGCCAAAGGTGAAGCAGCAGCCTGCTGAGAAACAACCTGTTGCGACCCCTCAGCCTGCAGCTCGCTTGCAAAATAAAGCAACGGTGTCAGCCGAGAGGAAAACAACTAAAAAGTGATGGGGCGCATTTCATGCCATGCTCATCTAATCAGAAAGCGCTGGAGAACAATTCGTTTTCCAGCGCTTTCTGATTTATTTCCGTATGTTTTTATGAGTAGCGTAGCAATTGTCCCACCCGCACACGCATATTTTCACCGATGTGGTTCATTTTGGCAAGTGCGTCTACGGTCAGACCGTATTTGCGGGCTATTGAGTATATGGTCTCACCCTGTTCCACTTTGTGGTAGCGTGTGGAGCTTTTGTTCTCGTTGCTGGCAGTGACTTTGGGAGCCTCTTTCTTGCCTGTCACTTCCTCACGGGTGTAACCGCCAGTCACCTTCTGACCCCTCTCACGAGTAGCGCGGGCTGATTCCGACTGCATGTTTCTTTTACGGAAGAGGTATGAGTCGCCGGTCACATCTTGTGCGCGGAAATCGAAGAAAAGGGCTGGGTTGAGAGCCACGCCACACAGGCGGGTCTCAAAGTGAAGGTGAGAACCTGTGCTGCGGCCTGTGTTGCCACCCAAACCGATGGGGTCGCCTGCTCTCACATTCTGGTTCTCTCTTACGAGGTGCTTTGACATGTGGCCATAGATGGTCTCCAGACCGTTGTTGTGGCGTATTACCACATAATTGCCGTAACCTTTTGCCTCATATCTTACAACACGTACCTTGCCGCTGAAGGCTGCCCGGATGGTGTCGCCAATATATACCTTGATGTCAAGACCCTTATGCTGGCGGCCCCAGCGCGGTCCGAAATTGGAGGTGATCACACGGCTTGGTGTAGGCATGCAGAAACCGCGCAGGTTGATACGGAAACTGTCGGGCAGTGCCGTTTCCTTGTGTGCGTAGCGGTTGTCCCAGTCTTGGTAAAGAGCCGAGGCCGGCATCTCCATCGATTCCCTCTCCAACACGCTTTGCAGTGCCAATGTATCAAGAACTTTAAGCTTGCGGTCCACAGGAGCCTGCATAGCCAGTTTGTCCTGCGCCACAATGGGTAGTGACGTTGCCGCCACCAATATAGTTGTCACAAATGTTTTAATCGTCTTGCTGAAATGCATAATCCCTGTTTTTTCAATAAATAATGGGCAAAAATCCCCGTAGTTTGAGGTAAAATACTGACACAAATAATGTACAAAAAATATTTTACCTGTGCAAAGGTAGTAATTTAAAGTCGAAAAACCTAAGTGATTAACGGTTTTGCAGACGATTTAACACATATTTGCGCTCACGAGATGGCTGCCCAATTAATATTTGTGCGCCGTAGAGCATAAAGTTGTTGCCATAAAAGTCGGTGCTCAGGCAGTTCGCCCAAGGGGTCACGGTCAATGATTTTTTGTGCTTCCTCGCGGGCTGTCTGCACTATCTGGCCGTCGCGGGCAATGTTGGCTATTTTCAGGTCGAAGGCGATTCCGCTCTGCTGGGTGCCCTCCAGATCACCCGGACCGCGCAGCTTCAGGTCGGCCTCGGCTATCTCGAAACCGTCGTTCGTGCGACACATGATGTCAATGCGGCGTCGGGTGTCCTCGCTTAGTTTGTAGGGCGTGATGAGGAAACAGTACGACTGGTCGGCGCCTCTTCCCACACGGCCTCTGAGTTGGTGGAGCTGTGAGAGTCCGAATCGCTGGGAGTCGAGTATTACCATGACGGAGGCGTTGGGCACGTTCACTCCCACCTCTATCACTGTGGTGGCCACAAGTATCTGTGTCTCTTTTTTCAGGAAGCGCTGCATTTCGGCCTCTTTGTCGCGAGGTTTCATCTTGCCGTGAACTTTGCTCAGGCTGAATTCGGCAAATACATCTTTCAGCGCCTCGTAGCCATCTTCCAGATTCTTGAGGTCGCTTTTCTCGCTCTCTTTGATGAGTGGGAACACGATGTACACCTGACGGCCCGCTCTCACCTGCTTGCGGATGCCTTCATAGAGCGTGCTGAGCTGATTGTCGTAATAATGCTCGGTGACTACGGGTTTGCGTCCAGGGGGCAATTCGTCGATTACACTCACGTCGAGGTCGCCGTAGATGGTCATAGCCAATGTGCGCGGTATGGGTGTTGCTGTCATCACAAGAATGTGGGGTGGCCGTTCGCTCTTGGTCCAGAGACGTGACCGTTGTTCCACGCCGAAGCGGTGTTGTTCGTCGATGACAGCAAGCCCCAGATTCCTGAACTGAACATTATCTTCTATCAGGGCATGTGTGCCCACCAGTATCTGCACTTCGCCGGAAAGCAGACCATCGAGCACCTCCTGCCGGCGTTTCCCTTTTACAATGCCTGTGAGCAGACGCACATCGACATCCATGCCTTCCAACAGTTGGCTGATTGTGGCCAGGTGTTGCTCAGCCAGTATTTCCGTAGGGGCCATGATGCAGGTTTGGAAACCGTTGTCGAGAGCCAACAGCATGGCCATGAGGGCCACCAGTGTTTTTCCCGCACCCACATCACCCTGCAAAAGACGGTTCATCTGCCGTCCGCTGCCCATGTCCTTGCGTATCTCTCGTGTCACCCGTTTCTGGGCATCGGTGAGTGAGAAGGGCAGGTGGTTATGGTAGAAGGTGTTGAAATAATGTCCCACATGGGCGAATACATATCCCTTGTATTTGCGGCGGTGGTCGCTTGCATAGCGCAGGATATTGAGCTGCACATAGAACAACTCCTCGAATTTCAGCCTGTAACGGGCTCGTTCCACTTCGTTGGCATTGTGCGGATAGTGTACCAGACGGATGGCCTCATCGCGCGAAACGAGTCCGAGAGAGCGTGTGATGAAGGTGGGCAATGTTTCCTCAAGCGGTGCTGTGAGCCTTTCCAACAGACCACGGGTTATCTTCTCCATAGTGCGTGAGGTGAACCCGGTCTTCTTCATCTTCTCGGTGGTGTTGTAGTAAGGCTGCATGCCCATATCGGTGAGCTGCAGGTTTTCTGCAGGTTCTATCTCAGGATGGGCCACTTGAAACCGCCCGCCATAGACGGTGGGTCGGCCGAACACGATATAGGGTACGCCAGTGTGGTAGGTCTTGGTGATGTATTGAGTGCGGGCAAACCATATCAGGTCTATCACGCCGGTCGAGTCGGCAAAGTGGGCTACCAGGCGTTTATTGCGCGGACCGTTCTCATACAGTTCAAAACTGAGAATTTTCCCTCTTAGCTGCACAAAAGGCATGTCGGCATTCAGTTCATTGGCCTTGTAGATGCGGCTACGGTCCACATACTTGTAAGGATAGTATTGGAGCAGGTCGCCGAAAGACTTGATACCTAATTCATTCTCAAGTATCTTCTTGCGCGAGGGACCTACTCCCGGGGCGTACATCACATCCTGTTCCAGTATGTTGGCCATGAGCGTTGCAATTAGAATTATTCTTCGCCTATCAGATGCAGGAACTGCATCTTGCCCTGCAGCGTGCGGACTTCCTTTTCGGGGAGGAAGAGCGACAGAAGTGTATAGGCGTAGGGGAAGGAGGCTGCGGGACCTTCACCTGTGATGATGGGTCCGTCGACAGTCACTAACTCATGCGTATAGGTGGCACCATCAAGGTATATCTCAAACCCGGGCGAGCAGGTGGCTTTGCGGCCCTGAAGCAGCCCCAAGGAGCCAAGCACCATGGGCGCAGCGCAGATGGCACCGATGGGCTTGCCTGTAGCGGCATGGGCGAGGAGAGCATCGCGCACCCCTTTATGAGCATTGAGGTTGGCAGAGCCGGGCATGCCGCCAGGTAGCAGGAGCAGGTCGGCATCGGCCAGATTGACATCCTCCAGCAGGGCATCTGCCATCACAGTCACCTGATGTGATGAGGTCACGGCTCGTTCACCTGTCACACTCAGTGTCACAACTTCCACGCCTCCGCGGCGCAGGATATCCACGGGAGTCAGGGCCTCTATCTCTTCAAACCCTTCAGCCAAGAATTCATATACTTTTTTCATGTCGTTTTCTTAGTTGATTTATGCGTGGCAAATATACAAAATGTTTGGCATTCTGCCAATTCTATCATAGGCAAAAAGACGGAGAGTACACGCTACAGCTGGTCGATTGCAAGGCATTTCTACCTGATATGATGAAGATACGGGAACCGTTTACGGCAAATGGAAGTGGTTTTAAGATTTTTTATTCTTCTATATCGTTAAAAAGATGTATTTTTGCAACCTAATGTTGCTTTGTGCAATTGGGTGCATGCCCTTGCGCTGCAAGCAGTGTTCACATACTTTGGAATAGAAAAAAACACTGACGATGCCAGTAAAGAAACTGCGATTCGCCCTATTTGGAAATGTCTACCAGGCTGAGAAATCGGTTTCGGCAGCCCGTGTCATGCAATATCTTGCCTCACAGGGTATGGAGATGTGCGTAGAGCGCGAGTACTTGGACTTTCTCCATGAGATGGGACATAGAGTGCCCGTCGGTGTACCTTCGTTTGAGGGGGGAGACTTTGAGGCCGACTATGTGATTTCGTTAGGCGGTGACGGAACTTTTCTCAATGCTGCCAAGCACGTGGGTCTGAAGGGCATACCCATCGTGGGTGTGAACACAGGACGGCTGGGGTTCCTGGCCGACATTGCCCCTCAGGAAATTGAGTTCTCGCTAAGGGCTATCCTGAAAGGGGAATATAGGGTGGAGGAGCACGCCGTTATCATGATGCGGGCTGACGATGGACACCCTTTGCAGAGTCCTTATGCACTCAACGATATTGCCGTGCTGAAACGTGACAATGCTTCTATGATTTCCATCCGCACCGAGATAGACGGTGAGTATCTGATGACCTATCAGGCCGATGGACTCATCGTGAGCACCCCCACGGGCAGCACTGCCTACTCTCTCTCCAACGGTGGGCCTATCCTCACCCCTGCCACAGGAATATTGTGCCTGACGCCAGTGGCCCCACACAGTCTTAACGTGCGTCCACTCGTGGTGCGCGACACCTCCGTGGTGCGGCTCAGCGTTATGAGTCGCAGTCATCAGTTTCTGGTAGCCGTCGACGGCCGTTCGCAAGACTGCACCGAGGACCGCACACTCGTCATCAGTAAGGCTCCGTATGTGATAAGAATAATAAAACGTCCTGACCACAGCTACTTCGGCACGCTTCGTGAGAAAATGATGTGGGGGGCCGATACAAGATAGTAATACTATGGGCTTGAAAAGTTATCTTAGGGTTGCTGACAGCAAATATTCTGTCAAGGAACTGCTCATTTGGCTTTGGAGGGCCTGGAAGGGCAATCACCTGCAAGCTATCCTCAATGCCTCCATCGGCCTGTTGGAGGTGGGCGTCAGCCTTTCCATGGTATGGGGGGTGCAGCATGCTGTAGATGTGGCCGCCGGTCATGTGAAGGGCAGTATTTATATGGCTGTGGGATTCATGGGCTTGCTTTATCTCGCTGATTTCGCCCTTCATATCTCCAGCATCTGGATACGCAACATATTGGGCATCAAGGCGCAGAACCGTATGCAGCAGCGCATGCTCGACCGTATATTGCGCTCTGAGTGGCACGGGAAGGAAGCCCGTCATAGTGGTGACGTGCTCAACCGTCTGGAACTGGATGTGAACAATGTCATCAATTTCCTGACAGAGGTTATACCCAACACCTTGTCTACCCTCACGATGTTTTTGGGTGCTTTTTTCTACCTTTTCTTCATGGACAAGATGCTCTCGCTCGTCATCGTGGGCATGATACCCGTGTTCATATTGCTCAGCAGGGTGTATATGCGCAAGATGCGTGAGCTCTCACGCGATGTGCGCACGTCCGACAGTAAGGTTCAGAGCGTGCTTACCGAGACCATTCAAAACCGCATGCTTATCAAGACACTTGAGAGTGATGACGAGATGGTGAACCGGCTGGAGAACACCCAGAGCGAACTGCGGCAGAAGGTGGTGAAACGTACTATTTTCTCCGTGTTCTCAAACCTTGTGCTCAACGTGGGCTTTACCTTCGGCTACTTGGTGGCATTCCTCTGGAGTGCGCTCCGTCTGGCCAATCATACCCTTACGTTCGGCGGTATGGCGGCATTCCTTCAGTTGGTGAACAAGGTGCAGGCACCTGCACGTAGCCTTACCCGTCTTGCTCCGGCTTTTGTGTCGGTCTTTACCGCTGCTGAGCGATTGATGGAACTGGAGGAGAATCCGCTCGAGGAGCAGGGGGAGCCTATCGACATGGGTTCTCCGTGCGGCATCCGCTTCAACGATGTGTCATATGCCTATCAGGATGCTGACATCAATGTGATAGACCATCTCTCCTTCGACTTTCCACCGGGCAGTTGTACCGCCATCTTGGGTGAGACCGGTGCCGGTAAGACCACGTTAGTGCGTATGATTTTAGCTCTCTTTAAACCAAAGGAAGGCACTGTGGAGATTTACAACAAGCACCGCAGCCGTGAACTGTCGCCCCGTTTGCGTTGCAATTTTGTGTATGTGCCGCAAGGCAACACACTGATGAGCGGTACCATCCGCGACAACTTGCGCTTGGGTAAACTGAGTGCCACTCAGGAGGAGATGGAAGAGGCTTTGCGAACCAGTTGCGCCGAGTTCGTGATGGAGTTGCCCGACGGTCTTGATACGGTGTGTACGGAATCTGGCGGTGGACTCAGTGAGGGACAGGCGCAGCGCATCGCCATTGCGCGAGCGCTGCTGCGTGACCGTGCCGTGATGCTCTTCGATGAGGCCACCAGTGCCCTTGATCCTGAGACAGAGCGGCAATTGCTGCAGAATATCCTCTCAAAACACAACCGCACCATCATCTTCATTACCCACCGTCCCGCAGTGATTGACTATTGTGACCAGACACTGAGGGTAGAGAAACTATAGATGTCATATTATTTGTGATACCATAAAAATGCCGTAGAGTAAGGCAACTACCTCTCTACGGCATTTTTGTATTTGGCTTGGACTGTTTACTGTTGTTTCAGTCTTACTGCCATTTTCTTTCCATCGATGATGTAGATTCCAGGGACATGTGGCTTGTTCACGACCCTGCCGTCGATGGTGTGGATGGTGTGCCGGGTATCATTCTTGGCGGGCAAGGCATCGATGGTTGTTTCGTCACCGATAAAGTTTTTCAACACCTTGATGGCAGGCTCTGCATTGCCGGTCTGATTGTCGAAAAGACCGGCATTGTACCAATTGTCGGTCACACGCTGTGTGCTCCAGTCGAGACCATATTCGTTGGCTTCCATAAACCACCAGAAGAGTCCTTTCACTTTCTCATGGCTGTTCAGTTTCTCTATCAACGCCTCGGTGAAAGCTTTCTGTCCCTCGCCATTGATAGGATAGGTGCCTGAGAGGTCATAGTCCACATTGTTGGGCTGCCAGTCATGGTAGTAACCGGTTTCAACCACCATGATGTCTTTTTCGGGAAAGTTGGTTTCCAATTTGTTGAGAGCGGTCTCCAGTTTGGCAAGATTGCCGTGATAATAGGAGTAGTAGGAGATACCGATGATGTCGTAGTCTACATCATAACTCTTCATCTTGTCGTAGAATGATTTCAACACATCACTTTGAGCCACCCTTTCAGTGTGTATCACCACCTTGGCCTGAGGACATTCCTCGCGACAGGCGGCCACGGCTTTTTTCAGCAGGGTAGTGAAGCGCGGCCAGTTGGCATCATTATTCACATAGCATTTTTTCAACGACGATGAACTGTCGGTCCTTTTCCCCCAGAGCATGCCGTAACTTATCTCGTTGCCAGTCTGAATGAAGTCGGGTGTGGCACCGACGGCATTCATCTGCTGCAGAGCGTCTTTGGTATACTCATAGATTTTTGTGTAGAGCTCATTGTCGTTCAGACTGCCCCAACTGTCGGGTGTAAACTGCTTGGACGGGTCGGCCCATGAGTCGGAATAGTGGAAGTCGAGCATGAGTGCCAAGCCTGCATCCTTGATTTCTTTGCCGAGTGCCTTGACATATTCAAGGTCTTGACACACACCTTGTCCTTTCTCATCAGACGGTGCCTTTGATGGGTCTACGAACAAGCGTACACGCATGGCGTTCATACCCAGTTCCTTGAAGTAGGCGAGGGGAGAACTGATACTGTTGCCCTCGGTGTCGTAGTATTTAGCTCCATGCCCGACATAGGATGGAAGTAGTGAGATATCGCCTCCCACATACTTTCCGTCGGCCATTACGGGCAGTGTGCAGGCAAAGAGCAAGAGAGCTAATATTTTTCTCATTGTGGAAACGGCTTTATTTAGCCTCTTCGGTATTCTGAGCTTCGCCCTTTGCGAGATAGTCTTTTATTTCCTGTGCTGTGATTTCCATAAAGGTCTCCTTGCTTCCAGGGGCGGAATAGCGGAATATAACCTCATAGTTGAGCTCCTGAAGGAGGGGAAGAAGCACAGAGAGGTTTATGCCGGCAAGTTTGATCTTCTCTTCGGCATTCTCCAGACTCTTCACAATCTTGCCACGTACATCATCGAACTTGGCTTTTTTGTCGTCCACTTCTACAAAGAACATTTCCTTTCCTTCCTTCAGTTTCACATTCTTGAGCGTCATACCTTCACAGATTTCGAAAGGCATATTGCTGGTGAACTCCTGGTTGTAAAGAGGCAGCAAGATGGGAGCAGTCTGACCGCCGGCAGCGGCAAAGTTGGCACTCATGGCCTTCAGCTCATCTGCTGTAACCTCGATGGCGGTGGGCTCACTGCCTTCGCTGTTGAGGTTGCACTTTAAAGCCATACCATTCTCAACGGCCATTTTCATCAGGTCAGGCAGATTACGCAGCAATTCAATGGCTGTATACTTGCCTGTTATGGCACGGTCGATGGCCGACAATTCAGCGGCTGGGGCAACTTCGCACACCAAGTTGTTCTCTTCAAGTGAGAGGGCAGTGGCTTGTCCGATGGTTGCCAGCGGGGCGGGAAATGTCTTGTTGGCATCTTCTACAGCGGCTTTCAAGGCAGCCGTGTCTTTACATCCTGTGAGCATCAGCACTGCGATTGCAGCCATGGCTGCGCAGGCGATTTGAAAAGTCTTTCTCATGTTTTCTCTATTTAAATTGTGATTGATATTTTTCGATTGCAAAAGTACATTTTTTTTTCACAGTTTGTCGCGTTTTTGTTTTTCTTAACGTAAACAAGAAGGCAGGACTTGTCCGTTATGGGAAAGTCCTGCCTTTTATAGGTTTTTTCAGATAAGTCTTACTTTACAACAAACTTCTTGCCATTGGCTATATAGAGGCCCTTGGGCAGAGATTGAAGAACATTTTCTATCCGCTCTCCAGATGTCAGGCTGCGTACCAGACGGCCGTCGGCGGTGTAGATGGTGGTGCTCGTGATGGCAGGTTGGTCTGCCACAGCATGGGAAATGCTGGCGGGTGTGGCGTTCACCTTGTTCTTGCCGCCTTCTGTCTCGGAGGAGACAACGAAGAAGGTGTCCTCGTAAATGTCGTTGATGTCGACAGTCTGTGGACTGCCTGAATTGGTGCTGAACACGAAGTTCACACGGTCGTCGGCGCTGTTGATGCGGTAGGTCTTGGCATACCAGTTACGGCCGTCTTTCTGCACAGTGCTTGTCACCTTGTCACCGGGCCAAGAACTGTTGGCAGGGCTGTGACTGCCGTCGCCGCCCCAAGTCCAGAAGTTCACACTGGTCCATCCCACCTCGTCGGTATTCACATAGGCGGTGAAGTCATAGGGCTGGAAGGAGCTTACCTCGTACTCGCATGTCATCACCTGGCCCACTGTGCCGCCTATGAGCAGAGCGGCCTTCAGAATAGTAGTGCCCACAGGGATATTGATGGTGGTGCCGCTGCTGGCCTGTTGGCTTTGGGCTGTCGGTGTACTGCCGTCGGTGGTGTACACAATCTTGGCATCGGCAGAGTTGCTCACGGTTGTGAGTGTGGCGGTCTGTGTGCCGTCATACTGACCTGAGGGTAGGTCAATCCATGCCAGTTCGGCCTGCTTGTTCAGATAGTAGGCATAGTGGTGGCCGGAGAATATCTTCTGCCACTGGTCGTTGGGAGTATAAGAAGCGGCATTGTTGCCAACCACGCAAAGAAGTTGGGCTTTGTCGCCTGTCACCCTGACACCATAATAGCCATTGCTGCTGGTGTGGTTGGCATAGGTGCTCTCATTGTGAATGCCGGCGGCCTTGCGGGCATTGATCATCATTTTGATGTCTTTCTTGCAGGCCATCCAGTGGGTCATGAATACGCAGGGTGTGCCAGGCATGGCCAGAAGATAGGCATTGGCGGCCAGAGTGTCACGGACAATGGGGTCCTGGGCTGCGTTGGAGCGGCGCTCGGTGTCGTGATTCTCCACAAAGGTCACGGCGTAACGGCGGTATTCACCATTGTTGTAGTTGTTGCTCATCAGTGGCCAGTTGCCGTCGTTCTGCTTACCCAGCTGGGTCCAGTCATTGCGGTTGATGGCATTGCGCACGGTATAGCGGAACTGGAAGTCAAAGGCTGCGGAGGTCTTCTCCGTGGCATCTATCCAGTTGCGTATGGTGGTTGTGCCGTCCCAACACTCTCCCACACTGTAGGTGGGTTTGGAATAGTCGTTGTAGAGCTTGGTGTAAGAGCCGCTGTAGCCCTTCACCATGTCATAGCGGAATCCAGTGTAGCCCAGGTCTTCGAGCAGCATCTTGAGATATGCCTTTACGCTGGTCTGTACGTTCTCGCTCTTGTGGTCCAGGTCGCGCATGCCGCCCCAACCCTCGCCTGTGTCTTTGTTCGGCGACAGCGAGTAGCCGTGCTGGTCGGCCCACTGTTTGGTGGCACCACCATCATCGTCACTGCAGATATCGGTCGAGGTGAGCTCATAGGTCACACCTTTGTAGGTCTCGCTGGGGAAGTCCACCCAGTTCGACTTGTTTTTGCGGTGATTGATGACCACATCGGCGATGGTTCCGATACCATTGTCCTTGAAAGCCTGAATCAGACTTCGGAGTTCGGATTCCGTGCCGAAAGAACTGTTGTAGTCAGTAAACCAGTACAGGTCGTCATAACCCATTGACTGCCCGCCGCAGTTGCCGCTCTGTGGCAGCCAGACGAGGTCGAAAAACTGTCCCAACTCCTTGGCTTGATTCTGCAGTTTGGCCCATTTTGAGGCATCGAAAGAGTCCCAATAGAAACCTTGCAGCATCACGCCTTTGTATTGTGATGGCCATCCTTGCGCCATTGTCATAAGGGAGAAGAGGAGCAGAGTCAAGGTAGTGTATAATTTCTTCATCGTTTGTAGTGGTTTTAATTGGAATAATATTGAAAAAGTTGAAAAAAGAGGTCTCACTAAAATTGGTGAGACCTCTTGATTATATGCGATGTCTTATTCCACCGTACAGTAGATTTTGCCAGATGTCTTGCGGGTCGGGTAGAGCTTGATGGTGTTGCCCACAGCTCCCAGGTCCTTGCCGCCGCCCACAAGGTCGTCAATCATCATTGAAGGCTGAACAGTGTCGTTGCCGCCCAGATTGATGTCCCATGAGTTGTTGGCGGTGAACTTCCATCCGTTGCTGTTCACTCCGGCCCCTGTAATCACGTAACAGTAGTCTACGGGATCCCATGTCATCTGTTGTGCGTCGTCACCAGGATTCCATTGGTTGAAGTCGCCTACCAGATTCATATTGTAGATTCTCACAGCATGGAGAGTGCCAGCACTGAGATCGAGTGTCACGTAGTAAACACCTTCTCCTGCTTTTGCCTCAAAGTTGCGGTCACCGTCACCTGAGTCGGCAAAGTCACCGGTAATGCCGCCTGTCATACTGTCGGCATTGAGTTGTGAATCCCAGTTGCCGGCCTGTTTCTGGAACTTGAACTTGTTGCCCCAACCATTGGGATCAGCGCAATAGAGGTAACCTGTGTAGAAACCGTCGCCGTTGGGAGAATACAACCTCTGTACAGACTGGCTCCAGCCATCGGTGGCACCGATGAAGTAAACAAACTCGTTGAATTCCATCTTCTCCAGTTTGTAACTGTAGTTCATCATGTTGATGGTCATACGGTAGATACCGGGCTGCTCAATCCTTCCAGCCTGAGGACTATTGGTGGTGAGCTCACCTTCCAAACTGGGATCACCGTCGATGAGGGTACCTACCACACCGGTCTCACCTTCTGCCCAGAAGTCATTTTCGTAGTTGGTGCCCGAAATAATCTTCCAGTACTGGTTTTCAGCAGTGGTGGTGAAGACGATCTGGAATTCAGGTGCATCGTACACATCACCGCTTCCCAGGTGGGTGAAGGGCAATGCGCCCTCTTTGTTCCATGCTGCAAAGTCGCCAACGATATAGTAAGCAGTATCGATGAACGGAGCCTTCGGTGTCACGTTGATGCTGGTGCTGCCTTCATTCTTAAGTACCTGGGTGCCCACTTGCGTGAGGCAGGTCACAAGAAGGCCGATATCCCGTTTCTCAGGACGTGCTCCGAATAATGAAACCACGGCTTTCTGAAGGTCAGCGGCAGCCACACGGCCCTCATTGTCGGTTGTAAGGGTTACATGTTCGCTCTCGTGAGGTACGTATGGTTTCTTGTAAAGCTCTACGGTGTAGTTGCTGACGGCATCGTCGCTCACCTTTAGTGTCGGCACAAACAGTTGTACGGTCTCGGCGGCGTTGGCGAGGTTGATATCGCCAACGGCACCTACCGTCATTTCCACGGTCTTGGCAGCTTCCTCGGCATTGCTCAGAGGTTGTGCCCAATCGGTATAGTCATCGGTACAGGATGCCATGGCGGCAACCATTGTCAGACCATATAATAATTTCTTCATCATAATTGTTTCCTTTTTGGGTTGTTTACTGCTTGATAAGGCGGATGAAACCAGTAATGTCATTGAAGAATATCAGATAGGTGCCTGCTTCTTCCACAACGATGTCATCACCACCTTGTGTACCGAAGACATACAGACCGTCTTCGCGCATGATGGGAGTGCCGCCGCGGTTGTAGTCCCATGAGCCGGCTTCCTTGGTCTTGAATTTGTCGCCGGCTGCAAACGACTGAGTCACATACCAGTCGTGATTCTGGGCACCATCATAGATGTGGCAGGGATTCATGGCGGTATCGCTCCAGTCGTTGAACGTACCTGCAATGGCCATGCCTGAGAATATCTTCGCATCACTTGTGTATGAGATTACCGAGAGTTTGTCAGAGGCGGTATTGAGCCTTACCTCATAGAGGCCAGCCTCAGGTACAGTGATATTGCCAGAACCGCCGTCATTCTTCACGAATGTGCCGAAGGAATCACCCTGACCCCACTGGGTGGCCCAGTTGTCTTCCATCGAGCCGCGCAGCTTGAAGCCATTGCCAGCCAGATATCCAATCCAGTGAATGTCGCCCTGTCCGGTCTTCTTGTCATATTCCACACCCTCGATGGGCTGCAGAGGTATCACACACTTGCCATATTCACCACCCCATGTGCCGTCGCAGATATCACCACCGATGAGCCACCAAATCTCAACGGGAGCATCCTTCAGTTCCACATAGTAGGGTACCACGGTCACATTTACAACGTTGGAGTATATTTTCTTGTTGGCATAGTCAGCGGAGAGGCGGGCCACGATGGTCTTGAATTCGGGCACCTCATTTTCTTCCCAATGTGCTATCTGCTGCAAACCTTTGGCCAATTGAGCAGCGTCGACGTCACCCTCACAGCCGTTGTATATCTGGTCAAGAACCACATAGTCGGCTTTCGTGGCACCGCTCTCGTCAGCCTCGGCTTCAGCCACCGATGTGGTGAAATTTCCGTCGAGTGAGAACTCCATCTGATACTGTGCAGCCACAGGGAAACCACCGTAGTCGGGTTGTGACCATGTGAAGTGCAGTGCAGAAGATGTGGCCAGGTCGGTAAATGCTTGTGAGTAGGCCGGTGTGTTCAGTTTGAACGTGGTCGGCTGTATCAAGGTAGGATTAGAGTCATTGTCGTCATCGCAAGCGGTGAGGAAACACACGCCGCAAAGTAGCAGCAATGCTGACTTTATAATATTTTTCATAATCTGTTGTCCTTTCTGTTATTGATTAGTAACCAGGATTCTGAACATTGTTGTATGCGGGGAGCTGGGCAGCCGGAATAGCGAAGATGTTTCGGTATACATCAAAATTGCGGCCAGCATAGGTGCCGCCCTTCCACTGCCAGGTATAGTCGGTATTGCCGCCAAACTTGTTGAAACGGATAAGGTCTACACGACGACGGCCCTCGAAATAGAATTCACGGCTCCACTCGTCGAGGATGTCATTGAGCGAGTAACCGCTGCGCTGTGTGGCGTGTGCACGGGCGCGCAGAGCGTTGATGGCAGCCACGCCTTCCGGGGTTGTTGTGCCTCCGTTCTGGCGGGCAGTGGCCTCAGCGTATGTAAGATAGGCCTCTGCGGCACGGAAGAAGAAGAAGTCCATGTCCATGAAGGTTACGTCTTTGCCAGATGAACCGTCTGACTTGAAGTTGATGAACTTGGCCACAGCATAGCCGTTTTTGAAGGTTGCACGGTCCAAGTTGTTGATCTCACGGTCCACACCGTCGAAGATGGCACGGTCATCGCCTGCTGCTGCCGGCATGTCATAGGAGGCAGCCTGCGGAGGGTCGAGGTTGGGGAAGAACTTCTGAATCAGGCTTGGACGTGTGCGGTTGCCGCCCCATGCCTGACCAGACAGACCATTCACAGCTGAGAGGTTGTTGGGATTGGCATGCATGTCGAGGTCGAAGCATCCGGCGCACAAAAAGAGGGAGGTACCCCATGAAGTGGTGCGCTGACCATCCTGGAGGATGGGGAAAATGGCCTCGTATGCGGCATCTGTCTCGCCGTTGTCGGCCATGAAGAGCATCTGATAGGCACTCCATCCGTTGACGGAAGTGGTGTTCAGACGATAGTCGGAGTCCATAACCTTCTTGGCATACTCGGCGGCTTTTGCCCACTGGGGGGTGCCGGTGTACACCTCGGCGTTGAGATAGAGACGTGAGAGCAGTATCCAAGCGGCAGCTTTGTCTACGCGGCCATAGTTGGCATCGGTCGACTTCTTGGCTTTGGCTGCGGAAAGGTTGGGTTCCACATTGTTCACAAGTTCGTTCTCAAGCCAGTCGTAAATCTCCTGACGGCTGAAAATGACGGGGTTGCCCAATGACTCAGCGAAGGGTACACGTCCGAAAGCATCCATCAGCAGGTAGTAGTTGAGAGCACGGATAAAGCGCACTTCAGCTGTCATAGTGGCATCATAGTCGGCTGCTATGGTCAGATACTGGTTGCAGAACGTGATGCCGGTGGTGAGGCGGGCAAAGTAGCCGTTCAGCATCGGGTGGCTCTCATCATAGGTGTTGAAGCAAGATTGCTCGATACCATCGTCACCCCATCCGCAGATGGCCTCGTCGGTAGTAAGCTCATTCGAGTTCCACATCTGGCGCACATAACCGGATGTACCGCCGTCTATACCGTCTATGTCACAGTCACCGTTGGCTCCGCCGTTGCCAGCCATGGCAATGTTGGCGTAGCATTTGTTGAACAGACCCTCGGGGCTCACCTCGGTCGACATTTTGGGGTCCAGCGGCTCGACGTCGAGGTCACTGGTACAAGATGTCATACCCAGAGCCAGAGCAAGGGCTGCGACGGGAATCAGATTCTTATATATTCTTTTCATGACTTATATTGCTTTTGTATTTACGGTGTTGTCTTAGAAATTCAGGTTCAGACCTACAATTACAGAGAATGGACGCGGATACATGTTGCTGTCGAAACCGTTTCCAACCTCTGGATCCAGACCGTCGTAATTGGTGATTGTGAACACGTTGGATGCGGTGGCATACACACGGCCGCTGATCTTTTTGAACAATTCGTTGAAACTGTAGCCGAGTGTGATGTTGTCGCACTTCAGGAAGGAAGCGTTGTGAACATAGTAGTCGGAAAGCTGAGAGGTAATCTGGTAGGTCTGCCAGTTGCGGGCTATGGCCTCATACGAGTAGTTGTTCATATAGAGCAAAGAGCTCTTCCACACCTCGGTGGGACTCACATTGGCCATACCTTGCTCGTTGTTGTTGTACACATAGTTGTCGAAGCTTGCGCGGAGTGAGAAGCCGAAGTCCCAGTTCTTGTACTCCAAGCGTGATGACAGGCCCATGGTCACAGGGGCTGCCGGGCTCTTGTAGAAGTATTTGTCGGCCTGAGTAATAGTTCCGTCGCCATTGCGGTCTACCACGGCATTCTCAATGGGCTTGCCGTTCTGGTCATACACCTGCTGGAACACATAGAACGAGTTGATGGGGTGACCCACCTGCTGATACAGCAGGTAGCGGTCGGTACCAATCTGAATGCCGGTGTTGGGAACGGGAGAACCGTCGGAAGACACACCGTTCAGGTCGGTAATCTCATTGATGTTGTAGGTGATGTTATAGTCGATGGTCCAATACCAATTCTCGGTGCGGAGAGCCTTCCAACTGATGGTGGCCTCAATACCCTTGTTGGTAAGGGTACCGATATTCTGCCAGCTCTGGTTGCGGTAGGCTGAGAGGGGCAGTGAGGGAGCGTAGTTCAGAAGGTCTGTGGTCTTGCGGAAATACCAGTCGATAGTACCGGTGAGGCGTTGGTCGCAGATACCCCAGTCGAGACCGATATTATAGGTTGTGGTGGTCTCCCATTTCAGGTTCGGGGTGTAGTTGTCCGGACGATAGAGGGTACCGTCTCCTACAAGGTCATAGAAACTGTCGGTACCGGTGTTGCGTGAATAGGTAGGTATCCAACTGTAGTCGGGAACGGCGCCTGCCTGCTGACCAGTCATACCCCAACCGAGACGTAGCTTCAGATCGGAGAGCCAGCTGATATCACGGAACAGGTTCTCATCATTTATTTTCCATGCGAAGGCGAAGGAGGGGAAAACTGCCCAGTGGTCCTTGAAACGTGAAGAACCGTCGTCACGCACGGTGGCCGTCACATAGTAGCGGTCCATCAGCGACCAGTTGGCACGTCCGAAGAACGATACCAGGTAGCTGTCGGTGCGGAAGTGGTAGGGAGTGTGCGGACGTTCCTGGCCAGCCTTTGAGCTGGTGGATGGATAGTAGCCAATGTAATCGTTCTTCTGGTCGCGCCAGAAGTGCTGCCACTCATAACCGCCCATGATGTCGAAGTGGTTGCTGTAGGCATCATTGAAGTCATGGTAGTACTGGGCATAGGCGGAGAGCTGGAGGTTGCGCTTCAGGATTTTCTCCTGACCCCAACTGCCATAATACATGGAACGGCTGTAGCAGGGGAGGTTGTTGGTGTCCTGCTCACCCTCAGAAATGTCGGCACCGGCAGTGACATGCAGGCGAAGGTCCTCAAAACCGTGTACCTTGTAGTCGATGTCGGCGCTGCCAATGAACGAGCGGCTGTCGGCCTTCTCGTTACGGTTGTAAAGAAGACCAAGGGGGTTGTGCATGTTGGCCACGCTGTTGAAGGTGAAAGGCCATGCCGCATCACCCTCATAATCGGCTTGAGTCGGCCACTGGAAGTAACCGCCAAAGTTGCTCAGGGTCTGACCCAGGCTGCCACCCAAGAAGTCTTTGTGGTATTGGGAAGTGAAGTTGTAGGGGTCTTGTGTCGGGTCGAAATATACAGCAGCGCTCACGGCACCGGTGTCGGCATACTTCGTCTTCGCCAACATGCCCTTTCCGTTAAGATTCAGGGTCAGGTGATTGTCGAGGAACGAGGGGTTCAGGTTCAGCGCTGCAGTAATACGCTGGAAGTCGGAAGTCTTCAAGATACCCTGCTGGTCGGTATAACCGACAGAAACACGGTAAGGAAGATTCTTTACAGCACCTGATACAGTGACATTGTGGTCATGGCTGATGGCGGTACGGTAGATTTCATCCTGCCAGTCGGTGTTGGCGGTACCAAGGGCATTCACGGGAATGCTGCCCTCACCGTACATGTTCTTGATGAAATCGCGGTACTCATCGCCCGACATCACTTCGAGTGATTTCTGACGCATACTCATGGTTGCGCTACCGGCATACGAAACTCTTGGTTTCATGCCCTTGCTTCCTTTCTTTGTGGTGATGATGATGACACCGTTAGAACCACGGCTACCGTAGATGGCTGTGGCGGAAGCGTCTTTCAGCACGTTGAACGATTCGATGTCCTGGGGGTTGATCATGGAGAGTATGTTGGAAAGACCTTTCACACCCTCGTTATCCATTGCCAGACCGTCGATCACAATCAGAGGGTCATTTGAGGCGTTGAGTGACGAACCACCACGGATACGTATCATAGCACCGCTACCGGGGGCACCGTCATTGCTTGTAATGTTCACACCGGCCACTTTACCGGCGAGCATGTCTTGTGGGTTCACCACAAGTCCTTTGTTTTTGGCATCGGGTTTCAGTGCCGATACGGCACCGGTCAGGTCGCTTTTCTTTGCAACACCGTAACCGATTACCACCACTTCGTTGAGTGAGTTTTCTGCATCTTCCTCCAGGGTGATCACCACGTTTGGTGAGGCTGTCACTTCCTGGGTCTGGTATCCGATGTATGATACCGACAGAGTAGAGCCGGATGCGGCTTCAATCGTGAAATTGCCGTCGAAGTCGCTCACCACGCCGCCCGATTGTCCTACAATTCGGACAGTGGCACCGATGATGGGTTCGCCGGTCGCATCCTTAACATGGCCATTGACAGTGATTTGCTGTGCAAAGGCTCCTACTGATAGGAACAGCCCACATAAAAGGGCAAAGAACCTAACAGGGATTCTGATTTTAACCTGCTTCATCTTTTTGGGTTATTAAGTTAACGTTATGATAAGATAGTTTGATGTATCAATAGCTTATGGTTAGCAGAGTTCTTCGTAGAACAATGCAAAAATAGTGGTCTTCCTTATTAGATGTACACTTTTTTATTTAAAAAATGTTATTTGAGGTGCGCAAACGTTTGCACATTGAAAATTTTTGATTATTTTAGACCACCATATATAATATATTAGTTTTTTATCTATTTTTGCAATCGATAATCTTGTCGGCATGAAAGACAACGATCCTATTACGATGAAGGACATCGCCGAGGCGCTTGGCGTGTCGGTGGCTACGGTGTCAAGGGCATTGAAAGACAGTCCACGCATCAGTGCAAAGAAGCGCGAAATGATTAAGAACTATGCCCACGAACATCATTTCTATCCCAATGTGCTGGCCGAGTCGCTCCGGCACAGTGGGTCAAAACCTCTCCGTATTATCGGCGTCATCGTGCCGCAGTTCACTCACTATTATTTCTCGTCGGTACTAAACGGCATTGAGCAAACAGCCTCAGCACTCGACTATCAAATCATGGTGGGACAAAGTGGTGAGCAATATGAACGCGAACGACAATTGTGTCAGACGTTTTTCGAGCACAAGGTGTGTGGCGTCATCGTATCGCAGGCTAAGGACACGAAGCAATACAATCACTTTCAGCAGCTTATTGACCATGGTATGCCATTGGTTTTTTTTGACAGAATCTGCACAGGGGTGTACAGCAGCCGTGTAGTGGTGGACGACTATAAGGGCGCACTCACAGCAGTGAAATATCTCATTCAGACAGGTTGCCGCAGAATAGCTTTCTATGGTACCTCCATGACTTTGGAAATTTCGAAAAACCGTTACAATGGGTATAAGGATGCCCTGCTTCAGAATGGACTTCCGATAGACGAGCGTCTGATTCGTTATTGTGACAACCGGGTCGATGCTGAGCGCATCACTCCTGAGATGATGCAGATGGACGAGGCACCCGATGCCTTCTTCGCCGTCAATGACGACACAGCTATAGGTATTCTCTATTCCGTGAAACGGATGGGCTACCGCGTGCCTGACGATATATCCATCTGCGGGTTTACAAACAGTGAGGGTTCGTTGTCATGCGACCCCATGCTCACCACGGTTGAGCAGCGGGGGGCCCAGGTGGGACGCGAGGCTGCCGACATACTCATCAGCCAGGTAGAGGGGAGATTGCCCAAAGACAAGGTTCAGCGCCGTATTGTGAAGACCCGCCTCATTCACAGAGGCACTACAAGGTAGGACGCATGCTGTCGGCACGGAAAGAACTTTTGACATGAAATAAACGATAATCAATAAAAACATACAATTATGAACAAAGAATTGACACAGAAGCCAGACCTGCCGTTCTGGAATTTATGGAACCTCAGTTTCGGCTTTTTTGGAGTACAGATTGCCTATGCCCTGCAGAGCGGCAACATCTCGCGCATTTTCCGCACCCTTGGTGCAGACCCCCACTCACTGAGCTTCTTCTGGATACTGCCCCCGCTTATGGGTATTCTTGTGCAACCCATTGTGGGCACATTGTCCGACAAGACCTGGACCCGTCTGGGCCGTCGTATTCCTTATCTTTTTGTAGGAGCCGCAGTGGCCGTGGCGGTGATGTGCCTTCTCCCCAACTCTGGTTCTTTTGGCATGAGTGTGAGCACTGCACTCATTTTCGGCCTTTTTAGTCTTATGCTGCTCGACACTTCCATCAATATGGCCATGCAGCCCTTCAAGATGTTGGTGGGCGATATGGTGAACGACACTCAGAAAGCCAAAGCTTACAGCATTCAGTCGTTCCTGTGCAACGCAGGTTCAGTGGTGGGATTCATGTTCCCATTCTTCTTCACATGGATAGGCCTCAAGAATGTGGCTCCAGAGGGTGTGGTACCCGATTCCGTGATATGGTCGTTCTACATCGGCGCACTAATCCTTATCCTATGTGTGCTATACACCACGATAAAGGTGAAAGAGTGGGATCCCGCAACTTATGTCAAATACAATCCGGTGACGACAGAGAAAGAACAAAAGGCCGATTGGATAACACTTCTGAAAAACGCCCCTGCCACTTTCTGGCGGGTGGGACTTGTTCAGTTCTTCTGTTGGGCAGCATTCCTTTACATGTGGACCTATGTGGTCGATGCTGTGTCGGAGACGGTTTGGGGCACCACCGACTCTGCCACTGAAGCATATCAGGATGCTGGCAACTGGACAGGTGTACTTTATGCTATTCAGGCTTTAGGCAGTGTGGTATGGGCTGCTGTGCTGCCGCAGTTTAAGAACACGAAGACAGCCTATGCCCTCAGTTTGGTGCTGGGAGGTATCGGTTTTGCCCTCATCCCCTTCGTCCATGACAAATGGCTTATGATTATCCCCTTCCTGCTCATCGGTTGCGCATGGGCAGCCATGTTGGCCATGCCTTTCACCTTTGTGACCAATGCTCTTCAGGGCTACGGACACATGGGCGCTTATCTTGGTCTCTTCAACTGTACCATCTGCCTGCCTCAGATTGTGGCCGCACTGTGCGGAGGCATTGTATTTAGAATGGTTGGAGGACACCAGTCGACCATGATGATTGTATCGGGTGTGTTGCTGGTGCTGGGAGCCTTGGCGGTGAGTGCCATCAAGGTGAGGCACAAGTCATAATCCGCCTATGAGACTCCGTCTGCTTGCCGCTTGCTGGCTGCTCGCCGCGACGACAGTCTTTGCACAAGACAAACCCCGTCACGGGGATGGGCCCGACGATGTGTTGCAGCATATACCCATGGCCACTGCGCTTGTACTCAAGGCTGTCGGTGTCGACAATGCCCACTCCTGGCCGCAGTTTCTTGTCGGTGCAGGTGTTTCGTATGTGCTCACGGCAGGCGTCACCTATACACTGAAACATACCATCCACGAACGTCGTCCCGACGGCAGCGACCGCAGGTCCATGCCGTCGGGACACGCTGCCTTTGCTTTCAGCGGTGCCACAGTGCTGCATAAGGAGTTTGGCCATGTCAGTCCGTGGATAAGCGTGGCGGGCTATACGGTGGCTACAGCCACGGCCGTTGACCGTGTGTGCCGGAACCACCATTATTGGTACGATGTGGCGGTAGGTGCCGGTGTGGGTGTCCTCTCCGCCGAATTGGCCTATTATCTAAACCGTAAACTCTTTCCTTCCAGGAAGAAGCATGTAGATGTGGCACTTTCTCCTGTCGGCCTCAATCTTATGGTGATGTGGTAATGCAAACGTTTGCATTGTTTTTTTAGTAAAAGTTGGATATTTTGCAATCCACCCAATTCGTTTATTTCGTATTTTTACCCCACGAATAATTAACCTAATAGCTCTATGAATCTTATATTTAATATAGAATACCGAACCAATTTCGGTGAGGAGCTTATGCTCAATATGGTGTCGAAGAGTGAAGACGGGCACCAGGATACCACAGTGTACAGAATGACCACTTATGACGGATACCGCTGGGTGTGCGAGATCAACGTGCCCAAGATAGGCAATTCGGTCGACTACTACTATAGTGTAGTGAAAGGAGAGAAGACGGTGCGTCGGGAGTGGACACTTGAGACCCACCGTCTTCAGCTTAAGGCAAGCAAGGGTGATCGTGTTATGGTGTATGACCACTGGAGCGACATACCCGACGATGCCTACTTATACAGCAGTGCCATGACAGACTGTGTTAATTGTCATGCCGAGCATCCCCTGCGTCCTACTGCCTATCCACGCACTGTAAGGCTTAAAGTCCGTGCACCGCAGTTGCACCGCGATGAGCGACTTGCTGTGACTGGTCATGGGCCCGCTCTTGGCGACTGGTCTGCCTTGGCGGCACTTGCCATGTCGGAACACAATTACAACGAGTGGGTGGTGGATGTGGATGCATCACGGGTGAGTGACGGCCGGTTGGAATTCAAGTTCGTTGCCCTTGACGAGGATGAGGACGTGACCCCTCTATGGGAACTGGGCGACAACCGGTATGTGGTGCTGCCAGAGATGAATGATGGCGATGTGGTGGTGTATGAACTGCCCGAGGCGCATTTCCCTCACTACGATGTGAAATGTGCGGGCACCCTTGTGCCGGTGTTCTCCCTGCGCTCTGAAGGCAGTTTCGGCGTGGGCGACTTCGGTGACCTTGCCAAGATGGTCGACTGGGTGGCAAAAACCCATCAGCGTGTGCTGCAGATTCTGCCCATCAACGACACCACTATCACCCATACCTGGACCGACAGCTATCCCTACAGTTGTATCAGCATCTTTGCCCTCCACCCACAGTATGTCGACCTGCGGCAGTTGCCGCCTTTGGCAGGCGAGCAAATCAGGGCTGAGATGGAGAAGACACGCCAGCGGCTCAATGCCTTGCCTCAGATTGATTATGAGCAGGTGAACAATGCCAAGCTTCGCTATCTCAAGGCCATCTTCATTCAGGAGGGCAAGAAGACGATGTCGTCGTCCGACTACAAGCAGTTTTTTGAGGAAAACAAGAGCTGGCTGGTACCCTATGCCCGTTATTCCACACTTCGTGAGCAGTATGGCACCGCAGATTTCAGCAAGTGGCCTGACCACAACACTTGGGATGAGGCTGAGCGTCATGCTCTCTCCTCCACGCGCACCAAGGCCTACAAGGAAGTGGCTTTCTACTACTATGTGCAGTATGTGCTCAACAAACAGATGATGGCTGTTCACGAACATGCGCGCCAGTGTGGTGTCATCCTGAAAGGTGACATTCCCATCGGTGTAAACCGCTATGGTTGTGATGTATGGCAGGAACCCCGTTATTTCCATCTCGACGGGCAGGCGGGAGCCCCGCCCGACGACTTCTCCGCCAACGGGCAGAATTGGGGATTCCCCACCTACAATTGGGAAGAGATGCTGGCCGACGGATGTGCCTGGTGGGTGAGAAGATTTTCCAATATGCAGAAATTTTTCGATGCCTACCGCATAGACCATGTGCTGGGATTCTTCCGTATCTGGGAAATACCTACCCATGCCGTGCATGGATTGTTGGGGCAGTTCTCACCGGCTCTCCCCATGACCCGAGAGGAAATAGAGACCTACGGATTGCCATTCGACGAGGCTCTCTTCACCGAACCTTTCATCAATGACTGGGTGCTCGACAGCATCTTCCACGAACATGCTCAGTGGGTTCGTGATAATTATGTGGAGCCAACCGCAGACGGACGCTACCGCATGCGTGTGGGATTTGATACCCAGCGCAAGGTGGAGGCTGCCTTCGCAGGAAAGACTTCCGATACCGACATTATGCTGCGAGACGGTCTCTATGCGTTGATTAGTGATGTGCTCTTCGTGCGCGACCATCGTAGTGCCAACATGTTCCATCCGCGCATCTCGGTACAGTTCGACTTCATTTACAAGTCGTTGTCCGAACATCACAAGTATGTCTTCAATCGCCTATACAATGATTACTATTACCGTCGGAACAACCAATTCTGGTATCGTGAGGCCATGAAGAAACTGCCACGCTTGGTTGAGGCCACACGTATGTTGGTGTGTGCCGAAGACTTGGGCATGGTGCCCGACTGTGTTCCCTGGGTAATGAACGAACTGCGCATACTGAGTCTGGAGTTGCAGTCGATGCCAAAAGACCCCTCCGTGCGTTTCGGACATCTCTCACGTAACCCTTACCGCTCAGTGTGCACTATCTCCAGCCACGACATGCCCACGCTGCGGCAGTGGTGGGACGAGGACTACGAGCGCACGCAGGAGTACTACAACACCATGCTCTACCGTGGCGATGCTGCCCCACATCCACTTCCTGGTTGGCTGGCACGCGACATCGTGTCGCGTCATCTCACCAGCCCCTCCATGCTCTGTATCCTCTCCATCCAAGACTGGCTGGCCATCGATGAGCGTCTCCGTCTGCCCGATGCCGATGCCGAGCGCATCAACATCCCCGCCAATCCCCGTCATTACTGGCGTTACAGGATGCATCTCTCTCTGGAACAACTCATGGCCGAGCAGAAGTTCAATGATAATCTCATAGAACTTATCGACCACAGCGGAAGAAAATAACTTAAGCATAAATAATTTGTATGAAACGTAAAAGCAGCCTACTGGTATTGATGCTGTTGCCGCTCATGGCTTTGGCGCAGACGGTGACGTCGCCCAATGGCAATGTTGTGGTGACTTTCTCACTGGATGACGGAAGACCCGTCTACCAGATGAGTTATAAGAACCGTGAGGTGGTACGCCCAAGTCATTTGGGCCTGCTTCTTGCTAAAGACAAGCACGCCAGCGTGGGCGTGAATGAAACTGACCTGATGGATGGTTTCGAGGTGGCCAAAGTGGAGCAAACCTCTTTTGATGAGACGTGGAAACCTGTGTGGGGCGAGACTGCCACCATCCGTAACCACTACAACGAGATGGCTGTCACACTGAGACAGTTGGCAGAATTCCCTGTCTACAAAGGTCAAAACAATGAGCCTGGACTGGCCCTTGAAAAACGCATGCGCAACATCATCATCCGATTCCGCGTCTATGACGATGGTATGGGCCTGCGTTATGAGTTCCCGCAGCAGCAAGAACTCAACTATTTCCTCATTCAGGAGGAAATGACCGAGTTCGCCATGACAGGCGACCACATTGCCTGGTGGTTGCCGGGAGATTACGACACCCAGGAGCAGGAAACCCAACAGACACGTCTTTCTGAAATACGGGACCGCATGAACAATGCTGTCAACTGGGGCAACTCCTCCGTTGCCGTGTTCTCCAAGACGGGTGTACAGACGGCCCTGCAGATGAAGACTGACGACGGTCTCTACATCAACATCCACGAGGCTGCCTGTGCTGACTATGCCACCATGCATCTGGAATTGGTTGACGGACAGACCAAGGAACTTACCACCCGTCTCTATGGCGGCAGCAATGAGTACACGCCTGCTCCCATGAAATCCAACTATCCCCTGCCGGCACCCTTTACCTTTGTGAGTCATCTCACACCCGATGCCACTGGTCTAAAGGGTGCCATGCAAACACCTTGCCATACCCCGTGGCGCACGGTGATGGTGAGCGACGATGCCCGCGATATGCTGTCGTCCAACCTCATTCTCAATCTCAACGAGCCCTGTGCCCTCGATGACGTGTCGTGGATTCATCCCACAAAGTATTGCGGCGTGTGGTGGGAGATGATAGTGGGACGCAGTTCCTGGGCCTACACATGGGACTATCCTTCGGTGAACCTTGAGACCATAGACTACACAAAATGCAAACCCAACGGCAGACACGCAGCCAACAATGAAACAGTGAAACGATATATCGACTTTGCAGCCAAGAATGGACTCGACGAAGTGCTCGTGGAAGGTTGGAATGTGGGTTGGGAAGACTGGGCTAATATGTGGAAGCGTGACGTTTTCGACTTCGTCACTCCTTATCCTGACTTCGACATCAAGATGCTCAACGAGTATGCACACTCCAAGGGCGTGAAACTGCTCATGCACCATGAGACCTCCTCGTCTACACAGAATTATGAGCGCCACATCAAGGAGGCTTTTGAACTGATGAACAAATATGGCTATGATGCCGTGAAGACTGGCTATGTGGGCGACATCATCCCGCGCGGCGACCATCACTACTCGCAGTCGATGAACAACCACTACCTCTATGTCATCAAAGAAGCCGCCAAGCACCACATCATGGTCAACAGCCACGAGGCCACCCGTCCTACGGGTCTCTGCCGCACCTATCCCAATCTGGTGGGTGGCGAGAGTGCCCGCGGCACTGAGTATGAGGCTTTCGGCGGCAGCCGTCCCGACCACACTTGCATCTTGCCCTTCACCCGTCTGCAGGGCGGTCCCATGGACTATACACCAGGCATCTTCGAGACAAAACTCTCCACCTGGAGTGACAACAAGTCATGGGCGCGCATCACTCTGGCTGGCTCATTGGCTCTCTACCTCACTATGTATTCGCCTCTGCAGATGGCAGCCGACCTGCCCGAAAACTACGAACGCTATGACGATGCTTTCCAGTTCATCCGTGATGTGGCCTGTGACTGGGACGACAGCCGATACTTGGAGGCTGAGCCCGCCGACTACATCACTGTAGCGCGCAAGGCCAAGGGAACCGACAACTGGTTCATCGGCGGCAAGTGTGACGAGAACGGTCACAAGGCTATTGTAAAACTCGACTTCCTCGACAAGGGCCGCAAGTATGAGTGCACTATATATGCCGATGCCAAGGATGCCCACTATGAGACTAACCCCAAAGCATACACCATTACGAAGAAGACGGTGAAGCGGGGCGACACACTCAAGTTGACGGAGGCTCCCGGCGGTGGTTTTGCCGTGTCTTTGATTGCAAAATAACCCATTACGTGTCACCTCATGAAACAATTGTTTTTCACAGCTCTCTTCTCTATGGCGACCCTGTGCTCAATGGGCCAGAAAGCCTTGGTGGGCGACGGCGGCCACTATCTTGCCGACACCCACGAGACCCAGTTCTGCTTTATCGCAGCCCCTGATGCCAAAAAACCGGTGCTGCGCCTCTACAAGGAAGGACAGGGCGGTAAACCTGTGCGTACCGTCAAACTGAAACAACTGCCTCCCTTCGACTTTGTATGGGCCGCCTCCCTGCGCGGCGACTGGCGCGGCTACTACTACACCCTCGACATATCAGGCAACAAGAAACAGTGGATTGAGACCCCTGGCATCGGTGCCCGGGCAGTAGGTGTGAACGGAAAACGCGGCTTCGTGGTCGATATGGCCACCACTAACCCCAACGGATGGGAGAACGACAAAAGACTACCGCTGCGCTCGCCTGCCGACCTCGTCATCTACGAGATGCACCACCGTGACTTCTCCATTGCCCGCAACATCAACCTCGACCCTGAAATGACGGTGAAGCGTATCAGCTCGGAGTATCCTGGCAAGTTTCTTGCCCTAACGGAGTCATGGGCCATCAACCATCTCAAGGAACTCGGTGTTAACGCCGTGCACATCTTGCCGTCCTATGACTTTGGCTCGGTAGATGAGACACGACTCGCCGACAATAAGTACAACTGGGGATATGACCCTGTGAACTACAATGTGCCGGAGGGCAGTTACTCCACCAATCCCTATGACCCCGTGTGCCGTATTCGCGAGTTCAAGCAGATGGTGCAGGCTCTCCACAAGGCAGGCATCAGGGTCATACTTGACGTGGTCTACAACCATACCTACGACATCGACCACTCCAACTTCCAGCGCTCCTGGCCCGACTACTTCTACCGCAAACTGGCAGACGGCTCCTACAGCAACGGCTCTGGATGTGGTAACGAGACCGCTTCTGACCAGCCTTTGATGCGGCAGTTCATGATTGAGTCGGTGAAGTATTGGATCAACGAGTATCACATCGACGGCTTCCGTTTCGACCTCATGGGTGTGCACGATATAGAGACGATGAACGCCATACGCCAGGCTGTTGATGAGATAGACCCCAACATCTTCATTTACGGGGAGGGATGGAGTGCAGGACAGTGCGCCATCGACGGTGACCTGCTGGCCACTAAGGCCCACATCCCACAGATGCCGCGCATTGCCGCGTTCTCCGATGAGTTGCGCGATGCCTTGCGCGGTCCATTCAGCGACGATACCAAAGGCGCTTTCCTGGCCGGACTGCCCGGTGAGGAGGAGAGCATCAAGGCGGGCATTGCCGGCATGACAGCGCATCCGCAGATTGACTACAGCAAGGTAAACTATACCAAGGAGGCCTGGGCCACCGAGCCTACGCAGATGATAAGCTATGTGAGTTGCCATGATGACATGTGCCTCGTCGACCGGCTCAAGACCTCGGTGCCTGGCCTGACACAGGACGAGCTCATCCGCCTTGACCTGCTGGCGCAGACGGCGGTGTTCACTTCGCAGGGCGTGCCATTCATGCTCAGCGGTGAGGAGATGCTGCGCGATAAGAAAGGTGTGCACAATTCGTTTGAGTCACCTGACGCTGTCAACCAACTCAATTGGAACAATCCCATCCGTTATGCCCGTGTGATGGACTACTACAAGCGCCTCATCGCCCTGCGTGCCCACCATCCCGCCTTCCGACTGGGCTCCACTGCCTTGGTGGCGCGCCATCTGGAGTTCCTGTCCACGGCTCCGTGCCTCGTGGCCTTCCGCTTGAAGGACCATGCCGGCGGTGATGCCTGGAACGACATCATCGTTGTGCTCAATGCCAACAAGACATCTTGTGAGATAGCCCTGCCGCAAGGCACCTACACCACTGTGTGCCGCGATGGTAAAATCGATGAGAACGGACTCGACACCTTCACAGCCGACAAGGTGGAGGTGGCCCCCCAGTCCGCTTTGATTATACACAATTAAAATAGTCACCCCTTTATAACAAAAGCATTCGCCCTATGTTGAAACGTTTCCTTATACTTTCCGTGATGGCAGGCTTCATGACAATGATGAACGCAGCTCCCAAAATAGACAAGATTGAACCGGCCAACTGGTTTGCCGGCATGAAAGACCCGACACTTCAACTGATGGTCTACGGACAGGACATCACCAGCTCTGAGGTGACCACCGACTATCCTGGCGTGACCATCGACAGCGTGGTGCCGGTGAAGTCGCCCAATTATCTGTTGGTCTACCTCAACCTCTCCGGTGCCCAGCCCGGCACCATGCAGCTCAAATTCACCAAGGCACGCAAGACCATCAAGCGGAATTTTGAGATCAAGGCGCGGGAGATGGCAGGTGAGGAGCGCCGCGGCTTTACCAATGCCGACGTGCTCTACATGCTCATGCCCGACCGCTTTGCCAGCGGCAGCGATGCCAATGACCAGATCAAGGGCATGGCGGCCTACAAGAACGACCGTAGTCAGCCCAGCTTGCGCCACGGCGGCGACTTGGAGGGTATCCGCCAGCACCTCGACTATTTCAACGAACTGGGTGTCACGGCCCTTTGGTTCACCCCCGTATTGGAGAACAACTCTCCCGACAATGACCATGGCTTCAGCACTTACCACGGTTATGCCACTACCGACTACTACAAGGTAGACCCGCGCTTCGGCACCAACGAGGAGTACCGCCGCCTGATTGACGAGGCTCATCAGCATGGTCTCAAGGTGGTGATGGACATGATTTTCAACCACTGCGGTTTTGACCACCCTTGGGTGAAGGATATTCCTGAGCCCGACTGGTTCAATGCTCCCGAATGGCTGAAGGACAATCCCGAGGGCAAGACCAATGCACAGTATCTCCAGACCAGCTATAAGCTGACGCCTGTGCTCGACCCCTATGCCTCGGAGATAGACAAGCGTGAGACGGTTCTGGGATGGTTCGTACCCACCATGCCCGACTTGAATCAGCGTAATCCGCACGTGATGCGCTATCTCATCCAAAACAGCATTTGGTGGATAGAGACCGTGGGCATCGATGGCATCCGCATGGATACCTATCCCTATGCCGATGCTGATGGTATGGCTCTCTGGATGAAAACCCTCGACCGCGAATATCCCAACTTCAACACGGTGGGGGAGACGTGGGTCACGGAGCCTGCCTATACTGCCGCCTGGCAGAAAGACTCAAAACTGACAGACCGCAACAGTTATCTCAAGACGGTGATGGACTTCAGCTTCTTTGAAAAACTGAATCAGGCCAAGCACGAGGAGACTGATGGTTGGTGGAACGGCTACAACCGCATCTACAACAGTCTGGTATACGACTATCTTTACCCGAATCCATCCAATGTGATGGCCTTCATCGAGAACCATGATACCGACCGCTTCTTGGGCAATGGAAAAGACTCGCTGGCCCTGAAACAGGCATTGGCGCTGCTGCTCACCATAAATCGCACTCCGCAACTCTACTATGGCACGGAAATCCTGATGAACGGCACCAAAGAGGTGACTGATGGCAACGTGCGCAAGGATTTCCCAGGTGGATTCCCTGGCGACAAGCACAATGCCTTCACCGCCGAGGGACGCACCAATGCCGAGAACGCCATGTTTGACTGGTGCCGCCGTGTGCTCCATTGGCGACAGGGTTGCAAGGCGGTGACGAAAGGCCGTCAGGTGCAGTTCACTCCGTGGAAGGGTGTGTATGTCATTGCACGGCAGTATCAGGGC